>Ga0209075_1001084_pt1 | contig 26004 bp, 21 predicted proteins | sample Stecom2011_FD_187523 | JGI IMG/M metagenome (GOLD analysis project Ga0209075, IMG submission 187523) | Agricultural soil microbial communities from Utah to study Nitrogen management - Steer compost 2011 (SPAdes) (version 2) | ecosystem: Environmental > Terrestrial > Soil > Agricultural land...
CATAGATGCGCCGCTTTGGCTCGCTTTCGGCATCGCTCTGCTTCTTTCCGGATTTGGCGGCTTTCTTTTCTGCCTTGCCTTCTTTTTTCTTCTGCTTTTCCCAGACCTTGTATTCGGCATCCGACATCAATCTGGCCTGAATTGACTCCTTCAGTTTCCGGTACTGATCATTCAGTTTGCGTATTTTCAGCTCACCTTCGTCCTCGTGGTCATCCCGTCCGCGCTGTGTTGCAGAGAAAATAATTGAGGCAAGAATGATGGCTGCCACTACAAAAGTTGCCACCTTGGCCAGGAACAAGCCGTACTCGGTAATAAATTCCAAAATGCAGTCTCCAATGCGCTATTTGCTGACTCGTGAGTGTACTCTGTCGCACCAGGAGTGATAAGCCCGAAGAAATTAAAACAAGCGTTCGATCAAGCTTGACATGAATCCACGGTAACCATAAAGTCGGATGGCGAGGTCGGCGCTACCCGGGCTGTTATCAAGCCTTCTGATGCCAGGGATGTTAAGCCGTCATCATGACAAGACAACCATTTAAAAGGGTAAAATAATGTCTGTAGCTCAGGTATTTGAAAAACTGGAACAGAATTTCAACGCAGACGCAGCACAGGGCCTGGACCTGGTGTTCCAGTTCGACATTGAAGATGACAAGACGTACAACCTGGAAATCAAAGACGGTTCCTGCAAGATGAACGAAGGCGCTCACGACGACCCTTCCGTTACCCTGATCATGAACTCTGAAACCCTGCAGGGCATTGTTTCTGGCGAAACTGACGGCATGCAGGCGTTCATGGCCGGACAGCTGCGCGCTGAAGGCGACATGATGCTGGCTACCAAGCTGGGCGAACTGTTCAACATGGGTTAATCCCCTGCTGAATGTTCCACAAAAAAACCTGCGCTAGATCGCAGGTTTTTTTGTATCCGGAATCCGACGCCCGTTAGAGCCCGACGTCAGCCAGCGATGATTCCGCCAGTTTCAGCAGGTCAGCGTTGCTTTCTTCCCGACGACCAATGCTCTCAATGTAATACTCCAGCGAGGTCAGAGCGTCAGCCAGTGCCTCCAGCACCGGTAAGGCCGGCGGTTCTCTCGAATCCAGCAATCGCTCTTGAATAGACACCGCAACGCGGGCGATGACGCCTGCTGCCTTAGGATCGTTAACCATCTCAAGACCGCCCCAGATACTGTGGAGGGTCCCCGGCAGGTTAGCCAGGTGCAGCTTGTCGTAGTCCGATTCAATGAACGCGGTGATGGCACGCTTGGCAAGGGTCAAGGCACCACGAGCTTCTTCAGCCACAACCCAGATTGCTTCCTGCAGATAGATTGATTCCTCCCGCCGTCCGGTCACACCGGCGAGAGCATCAGTTTCAGAGGTAATGCCCCGGGTGACAATCTGCATCACCGCATCTTCAACACCCAACACCGAATCGGCCAGACGGTAGAGCTCTTCTTCTGCCGGTAAGCGATTTTCGGATTCCCACTTGCGCAGTCTGCCAGCTTCTTCCCGGGCGATACCGGCCAGACGGTTAAGGTCCAACATCAACAGGGTATTTGCCAATCGCTCCAGAGCATCGGCGATCGAGGCCAGTTCCGCAAGATCTGGCTCAATGCCCCGCTCAATGATGTCCAGCTTGTCTTTCAACTGGTTCAGTTCTTCCTGTAACGCTTCAGACAGGGAGCGGAGTACATCGGAACCCGGGCCATAGAGCCGGCGGGCGTGGGTATCGAGCATGGAGTCCGGAAAATCCGAGGGCGCCAGCTTGTAGGCGCCAAGCACTTTGGTGACTTCCGGGTTTGCTGAGCCACTGCGATACAACAGATAAACAAGGTCTTTGACAATGGAATCCGGCGCGTCTTTAGCGGTCGCAACCTTACCGACGTACACCACTTCACGCGCGTATTTTTCAAGCCGCATGAGCAGGCGTTTACGAGCTTTGCTGAAGCCCATGGCCCTGTCGAGCATGGCATCTGACACCATCGCCAGCAGACACCACATCTGGCCCATCGGCGCACCCTGGCACAACCGGGCCAGGCCACGGGCCGCCCGAGCCATCAGCTTTTTGCTGACCACCTCATTGCGCTCACGGAGTATACCGAGCAAAGCAACCTGGAAGGTCAGCCGCATACGACGGGCAAGAATTTCGTATTCGGCCTCATCCCCCTCAAGGGGACGAAGGGCCAGATCACAGCAGAAGTCTGGTCGTTCGCGGACATCGACATCAAAGAAACACGATTCCGGATAGGGCTTTTCCTTTCGGGCTTCCCGTAATTCATTGATAACCGGCAGCAGCAACTCGGGGTGGTCTTCGCGTTGCTGATGGTAATACTCGACGTAGCGACGAAGAATAAACAGCGAGCTGTTGAGCGTAGTGAGCAAAATGTTCTTATCGTCGTTGGCACCAACCGGCACATCATTGGCCATGCTCACGGCTTCCTGACAAAGCAGGGTTCCGCCACGCAGCTCTACGAGGATAAAGATTCCCCTCAACTGATTCAGGAAATCGACACAGTTCTGCAGGTCCTCACCGCTTTCACGGTTTTCCTGAAAACGCTCAAGGCTGGATTCTGCCTGTTTGATGGTCTGCTCAATTTCACTTTTGACCAGATCAAACGACTGCGATTTCGTCGCCAGAGACGATTGAACCATAAACGCTTCCTGTTACTTTGCGGAGACTACCGCTTCCTGCATGTGAACATTGGCTGCCCGGGGTGGGACAACTTTATTGTTTGCTCCGCAACCCTCGCCGAGCTGAATCGGTTCGCGGAAAAATGGCGAACTTATCATTACTTATAACACAAAACTCAAGTAGCTCAAGAAAGGCCAAATGTAACAAATGGTACAGTCAGACACAGATCTCACTCTGGAGCGTTCAGCTTGCTCCACAGGGTCTGGCCTGCCTGCTTTTCGATTATCGTCATGAACTCATCGTGCGCCCTGACCTCTTCATCAGTGGCCCGCACCACGGCCAAACGAGGCCGGTCCTGCCGAACCCTTCGCAGCCCACGCACGCCACCGTTCTCACCCGCTCCCGCGTCGAGTGACAAGGCGGTCTGACCACCGGTCATCAGCAAGTACACGTCGGCCAGAATCTCGGCATCGAGCAAAGCGCCGTGCAACTCCCGGTTTGAGTTGTCTACACCGTAGCGTTTGCACAGAGCGTCCAGATTGTTCTTCTGGCCCGGATGTTTGGCCCGGGCAATTGCCAGGGTATCAACAATACCGCAGTGATTGGCCGTCTTACGTACCGGTTTCAGCCGCGCAAATTCGGCGTCCATGAAGCCAACGTCAAACGCTGCGTTGTGAATAACAAGTTCCGCACCGTCAATAAATTCGAAGAACTCCTCGGCAACTTCGGAGAACTTGGGTTTGTCTCGCAGAAATTCATTGGTGATGCCGTGAATGGTAATGGCCTCGGCTTCAACCTCGCGATCCGGGTTGATATAGACGTGGTAGTTTCGGCCGGTAAGCTGGCGCTCCACCACTTCCACGCACCCGATTTCGATGATGCGGTGACCCGCGTTCGGGTCAATACCCGTGGTTTCGGTATCCAGTACAATCTGTCTCATTGCAAACCTTCAAACAACATCAGAAATAGTAACGAGGCAACTCAGGCACCCGTGAGCCCGGCTACGCCGAGATTCGCCAACTCATCGGCCAGCTCGTTACCCGGATCACCCGCATGCCCCTTCACCCAATGCCAGTTGACCTGGTGGCGCGCCGTTTCGTTGTCCAGCTCCTGCCACAGGTCAGCGTTCTTGACCGGCTTTCTTGCGGACGTTTTCCAGCCATTACGCTTCCAGCCTGCCAGCCATTCGGTGATTCCCTTCCGGACGTACTGGGAGTCCGTGTACAGCTCCACCTGACAGGCACGATTCAAGGCCCTCAGCCCCTGTATCGCAGCCATCAGTTCCATTCGATTGTTGGTGGTCTGTTTCTCACCTCCGTGCAGGGTTTTCTCGGCGCCACCATAACGCAACACCACGCCCCAACCACCCGGCCCGGGGTTACCCTTACACGCGCCATCGGTGTACATCACTACTTTGCCCGTCATCAACGCTCCCGGGAATTATCCTTTGTTTCAATGTTGCTGGATGCATTGTTTGCGCAGCCCCTCGATGCGCCTACTGCACCGGGAAGCGCCATGACTTTACTCTTTCGCCAGGAAAGATTTCGCCGGATTGGCGCATACACCCGTTTGCGCGCAAGGATACAGTAATACGCTCCCACGGGAATAATATTGGCCCGGCCGGGCGCTGTGTTGGTCGCTGCGCCACCGTAACCATCCCGGCGCTGAACCGGCGTTGTACAAAAATACGTTGACGAGGACTCCAGGGCAAAGCCCAGCAACCTGAGCCAGTCTTCCATGCGCGAACGCATCAGAAAGCGCCCACCCCAGGGCCCCTGCCTGTGCCTCGACACCAGCCTGCGAATACCCCACAGACTTAAAGGGTTGAAGCCGACCACGGCAATTCTCCCCTCGCCCCGCAATACCCTCGCCGATTCTCTCAGAACCTGATGAGGGTCTGGAGAAAAATCGACCGTGTGGTGCAGGATGACGAGATCCATCGAATCGCCGGGAAATGGCAATTCATCCGCATCACACACCGCAACACCGTCCGGCATATGCGGGTGCCAGGCCGGGGACGTGATGATCTTCTGAACAAAATCCGTGCTACTGGCCAATGGCAATCGGTGGCTCAACCCTACCTGAAGCTGTCTTGCACCATAGATTCTGCTCAGTTCGCGGTCCAGTACGTTCCGCTGACTTGCCAATAGACAACGCCCGAGTGGTGTCTGAAACCAGCGTTCAAAACTCTCATGCCGCGCTGCGTAATCAATCGGCTCTGAAGATCCCACACTGTATTCCTCTGTTCAGGACGCCTTCGGCACCTGGTTTCTTGGGGTGAACGCTCTGTTGCTTTATCATAACAGTCACATTTACCAAGCACATGTGGTCACGATGTTCAGCATTCATCCTGTTCCGGCGTTTTCTGACAACTATATCTGGTGCCTTGCCGACACTCAGGCAGGTAAGGCGCTGGTGGTGGACCCCGGCCAGGCGCAGCCGGTTGCCGATTATCTGGCCAGCCAGAACCTGACCCTGGATACCATTCTGGTCACCCATCATCATCCGGACCATACCGGTGGCATTGCCAAGCTGCAGGAACAGTTTCCCGAAGTGCGGATCATCGGCCCCGCTTCGTCTCCGTTCAAAAAACTGACCGAAAGCCTCGAACACGGCGAGACGGTTTCCTGGCAAGGTATTACATTCAGCGTTACCGCCACACCGGGCCACACACTGGACCACATTGTTTACTTCACTTCTACCGAGATTAATGGCAAGCCGGCACTTTTCAGTGGCGACACCCTGTTTGCGGGGGGCTGTGGACGGTTGTTTGAAGGCACGCCGGAGCAAATGTTCCATTCCTTGAGCACGCTGCGGACGCTTCCCGACAACACAGCGGTGTATTGCGCACACGAATACACCCTCGCCAACCTCCACTTTGCGCGCCATTGGTTACCAGAGGACGAACCTCTGGCTGAGTTCGAGCGACACTGCATGCAATTAAGAGAAGCCGGGCAACCAACAGTACCGACTACCCTAGAGCAGGAGAAAGCTTTTAACGTGTTTCTGCGCTGGGATGACCCGGATGTTATCCGAGCCACTAAACCCTATGGCGAGGCCCAAGGGCTGCCAGTGACTCGTCCGGTCGAGGTTTTTGCAGCAGTTCGCCATGGCAAAGATCACTTCTGAGCCGGGGTGCCTGAGAAGCTCGTTAACATTACTTCTCACAGCTGTAACATCACCATCCTTGACCCATTTGAAAAGCGTCTCATAGAATCGCTGATCAAGATGGTTCGTAACCTGTTAAATCTGCCGGAATTTTTTACATATATCCGGCCGCAACACCCGGAATCCACTATTATGCCGGTCAAACGAATTTCCTTCATTCTGCTCGCCACAACCGCCCTTGCAGGATGCAGCAGTAGTCAGCTTGCAGAAAACTGGCACACCCCTTCAGCCTGGTTCGGTGAATCCTCACAGAGCGACAACGAAAGCCCGCTGGAATCCGATGACGTCGTCGTTGCCAAGGGGGATCGCGAACTCATGGCATCGGTTGAATCCGGCAACGGAGATGCCGGCACAGTCGATGCTCCGCTGGACGATGCCATTTCGCCTGAGCTTCAGGCAAAAGCAAAAGATGCCAGGGAAAAGCTGGACAACCCGAAACTCAAGGCGGATGACAACGCGTCCGAGAACGATATGTGGAACCGGTTGCGCGCCGGTTTTGCGATGGACCACTCGGTGGACAGCCAGCGGGTTCAGGCTCAACTCGACTGGTACGTGCGCAACCCCCGTTATATTGAACGAGTGGTAGAGCGCGGATCCCGTTACCTTCATCACATCGTTGGCGAGGCAGAATCGCGCGGCCTGCCGACCGAGTTGGCACTGTTGCCGGTTGTAGAAAGTGCTTTCGACCCGTTTGCCTATTCCCACGGCCGCGCCGCGGGCCTGTGGCAGTTCATCCCTTCAACCGGCAAATACTTCGGCCTCACCCAGAGCTGGTGGCACGATGACCGCCGCGATGTACTAGCCGCAACAGACGCTGCCCTGACCTACCTTGAGCGCCTGGCGAACCGGTTCGATGGCGATTACACGTTGGCACTGGCCGCCTATAATTCGGGCGGTGGTACCGTATCCAGCGCCATGCGCCGCAACCGCAAGGCCGGCAAACCCACGGACTTCTGGTCCCTGACGTTGCCGACAGAAACCCGGCACTACGTGCCCAAGCTGATCGCACTGGCAAAGATTTTCGACAATCCGAAAGCTTACGGCATCACGCTGCCGGCACTTAAAAACGAACCCTATTTCGAAGTCGTTGAAACCGGCTCACAGCTCGACCTGGCCCAGGCGGCCAAGCTGGCTAAGGTGGACATCGACGAGATCTACCTGTTGAACCCCTCCTACAATCGCTGGGCAACCAATCCAGACGGCCCACACCGCCTGCTGGTGCCAACCGGCAATGCCGAGGCCTTCAGAACCGCACTGGCAAACTTCCCTGCCGATCAACGTGTTTCCTGGCAGAATTACCGGGTTGCCAAAGGCGACAGCCTGAATACTATCTCGCGCCGGTTTTCCACAACGCCCGCGGTTATCCAGCAGGTCAACAAACTGGACAGCGATCTGATCCGTATTGGCCAGCAACTGTTGATACCGTCTTCGACCAAAGGGTCCGAAGCCTATGCCCTGAGCCAGTCTCAACGACTGGAACGCACTCAGGACCGGAAACGTGCCGGCAACAAGGTTCGTTACAACGTGCGCCGGGGCGACACTTTCTGGGATATCGCCCGCGACCATCGGGTGACGGTCAGAGAAGTAGCTGCCTGGAATGGCATGGCACCGGGGGACCCACTGATTCCCGGTAAAGAGTTGGTGATCTGGTCGAAGACTGCGCAGCCGACCACCACTGCCAGCAACACCCGCAGCAAAGCCATGGTGCGAAAGGTTGGTTACCGGGTTCGAAGTGGCGATTCGCTGTCGACCATTGCCAGCCGTTTTTCAGTGAATGTGCGGGATATCGCATCATGGAACGATCTTAATACAAGCCGTTATCTGCAACCCGGTCAAAGTCTGGTACTCTACGTGGACATAAGAAACAGCCCATAACGTGCGAGAACCATGACAAAAACACGGAAAGCACCGAGCCTGACCGGACTGATAACCTCTCTGGCCCTGATGGCCACTCCACTGGTTACCAGCGCAGAACAAAACACCATAGAAACCCCAGAACCCGTGCATGGCATCGCCATGCACGGTGACGTCAAATACCCGGAAAATTTCAGCCACTTTGACTATGTCAATCCGCAAGCCCCCAAAGGCGGTCAATTAAACCTGAGTGTGGTGTCCAACGGTTTTGACAGCTTTAACCCGTACGTCGTACGGGGTGTAGCCGCTGCGGGCATCAATACCTACGTCTACGACACCCTGATGGTGTCCTCTGATGACGAGCCTTTTTCCGAGTACGGATTGATTGCTGAAAGCGTCGAGATTCCGGACAACCGAAGCTACGTCATTTTCAATCTGCGGGAGCAGGCCCGTTTTCAGGATGGCGAGCCCATTACTGCCGAAGACGTTGAATTTTCCTATCGCATTCTGACCACCGAAGGTCATCCTTTTTACCGAAATTACTACGCAGATGTGAAAAGTGTCTCGATTGAGAGTCCCCTGAGAATCCGGTTCGACTTTGGCGAAACCGAAAACCGGGAACTGCCGCTTATTCTCGGCCAGATGCCAATTCTGCCTGCCCATTACTGGAAAGACCGGGAATTCGAAGGCAGTGGTCTGGCAATCCCGGTTGGCAGCGGCCCCTACCGCATAGGCTCGTTTGACCCGGGGCGATCAGTGACCTTCGAGCGGGTTACCGATTACTGGGCCCAGGATCTTGGGGTTCGCAAGGGCCGGTTCAACTTCAACAAAATATCCATTGAATACTACAGCGATGACACCGTAGCGCTGGAAGCGTTTAAAGCGGGCAACTTCGATTTTCGTCAGGAAACCTCAGCCAAAAACTGGGCTACCGCCTATACCGGCACCCCGTTCGACGATGGCTCCATCACCAAAGACGCCATTGCACATCAACGCCCGACCGGCATGCAGGGTTTCGTCTTCAATACCCGAAAAGACGTCTTCAAGCACCCGAAGGTCCGCCAGGCGCTGGCCTACGCCTTTGATTTCGAGTGGGCCAATCGCAACCTGTTTTTTGGTCAATACACGCGCACCGACAGCTATTTTGAGAACAGTGAGCTGGCCTCCAGTGGACTACCGTCAGGTCGAACCCTGGAAATCCTCGAGCGGTTCCGCGACCAGCTGCCGCCTGAGGTCTTCAGCAGCCAATACGTACCACCTGACACCAGCGAGTCCCAGAGCCTTAGAGACAACCTGAGGCAGGCCCTGAAGCTGCTGTCCGAAGCGGGTTACAGTATTCGCAGCGGCAAGATGGTCCATAACGAGACGGGCACCCCGCTGACGTTTGAAATTCTGTTGGCACAGAAGAGTTTCGAGCGGGTGGTTTTACCGTTCAAACAGAACCTTGAGAAGCTCGGAATTGATGTGACGGTTCGGCTGGTGGACAGCAGCCAGTACATCCGGCGCGTGCGCAGCTTTGATTTCGACATGATTACCCAGGTCTTTCCCCAGTCGGACTCCCCGGGCAACGAACAGCGAGACTACTGGCACTCGTCCAACGTGTCATCCGAAGGCTCCCGTAACGTGATCGGGGTAAATGACCCAGTTGTTGACCAGCTGGTCGACCTGGTCATCCAGGCGCCAGACCGCGAAGAACTGGTGCATCGGGTTCGCGCTCTTGACCACGTGTTACTCCATGGCCATTACGTCATTCCTCACTGGCACCTGAGTAAAGACCGGGTGGCTTACTGGAACAGACTGCAGCGGCCGCAAGTTACCCCGAAAAGCGGTGTTGATCTGGATAACTGGTGGATCACACCCTGACCCTCTGAAACCTACCCAGGCAGAAACGGAAGGACGCCTCCCCTAGATGGGCACATACATACTCCGGCGACTGGCACTGATCATTCCCACCCTGGTGGGCATCATGCTGCTCAACTTCATCATCGTTCAGGCGGCCCCCGGCGGACCGGTTGAGCAACTGATCGCTGAAATGGAAGGCCTGGGCGGTAACGCCCTCGCCCGTGCCGGTGGTGGAGACATGGGTGGCGAAGTATCGTCAGCATCGGGTGAAAGCCGGGGCTCAAGAGGCCTGCCACCGGAACTGCTTGAGCAGATGGAGGTTCGGTACGGTTTCGATAAACCCGCTCACGAACGATTCATCATAATGCTGAAGGATTACGCCACCTTTGATTTCGGCGATTCCTTCTTCCGCGACCGGACCGTGGTAGAACTGATCATCGACAAGATGCCGGTCTCGATCTCGCTCGGGCTCTGGTCCACCCTGATCATCTACCTGATCTCCATTCCGCTGGGCATACGCAAAGCCGTCTCTGATGGTTCCCGTTTTGATGTATGGACCAGCTCTGCCATAGTGGTTGGCTATGCCATACCCGGCTTCCTGTTTGCCATTCTTCTGATCGTTCTGTTTGCCGGCGGAAGTTACTTTGACTGGTTTCCACTGCGAGGCCTGACGTCGCCGGACTTTGACAGCCTGAACTGGTACCAGAAAATCGGCGACTACTTCTGGCACCTGGCGTTGCCGATCACTGCAAACGTAATTGGTGGATTTGCAACCCTCACACTGCTGACCAAGAATTCTTTTCTCGATGAAATCGGTAAACAGTACGTCGTCACCGCCAGAGCCAAGGGCCTGGAAGACAAGCAGGTACTCTATGGGCACGTGTTCCGGAACGCCATGCTGATCGTCATTGCCAGCATGCCCGGCGTATTGATGTCGTTGTTCTTTACCGGCTCACTGCTGATTGAGGTGATTTTCTCCCTCGACGGCCTGGGATTGCTTGGGTTCGAGGCTGCTCTAAATCGTGACTATCCGGTGATCTTCGGCACGCTGTACATTTTCACCTTGATGGGGCTGATCCTGAAGCTCGTCAGCGACATCACCTACGTTCTGGTCGACCCCCGTATTGATTTTGAAAGCCGGGAGGGGGCGTAACAGTGGTCAAGCTCACCCCGATTCAACGCCGTCGATTGCGCAACTTTCGCAATAATCGCAGAGGATACTGGTCACTCTGGCTGTTTCTGCTGCTGTTCGGTTTGTCCCTGTGTGCCGAACTGATCGCCAACGACAAACCCCTGTTCGTATCCTATCAGGGAGATTGGTACTTTCCGGTGGCAGAAACCATTCCTGAGGAAACCTTCGGAGGCTTTTTGCCCACCGAAGCCGATTACCGGGACAGCTTCATTGCCGATGAAATCCAGGCTAGTGGCTGGATGCTCTGGCCGCCGATTCGATTCAGTTACAACACCATCAATTACAACCTGGATGTGCCCTCGCCGGCACCACCCTCCGGCGTCAACTGGCTCGGCACCGACGACCAGGGCCGGGACGTCGCAGCCCGGGTAATCTACGGCTTTCGCCTCTCCGTCATCTTTGGTCTGACACTCACCATTGCCAGTTGCATTGTTGGTGTCGCTGTAGGCGCGATTCAGGGCTATTACGGTGGCAAGATAGACCTGCTGGGGCAACGTTTTCTGGAAATATGGTCTGGCCTGCCCATGCTGTATCTGCTGATTATCCTGTCAGCCATTGTTCAGCCCAATTTCTGGTGGCTGCTCGGAATTATGCTGCTCTTCAGCTGGATGGGCCTGGTGGACGTGGTTCGCGCCGAGTTTCTGCGCGCCAGAAACTTCGAGTATGTCAAAGCTGCCCGGGCGCTTGGCCTGGATAACCGCAACATCATGTTCCGGCACGTTCTGCCCAACGCCATGGTGGCCACTCTAACCTTCATGCCGTTTATCCTGGCGGGCGCCATTACCAGCCTCACCTCTCTGGATTTCCTCGGCTTTGGCCTGCCATCCGGCTCCCCGTCCCTGGGCGAGCTGATCGCTCAGGGTAAGGCCAACCTCCACGCGCCCTGGCTCGGCGTGTCCGCGTTTGTTTCTCTGTCACTCATGCTCACGTTGTTGGTGTTTGCCGGGGAAGCCGTTCGTGATGCCTTCGACCCGAGAAAAAACTGATATGAGCGACCTGTTAACCATCTCGGATCTTTCTATCCGGTTCGACGACGGCCCCCTGGCAGTTCAGAACCTCTCGTTGTCGATCAAGCCGGGCGAAACCCTGGCCATCGTCGGCGAGAGCGGCTCTGGAAAGTCGGTGTCGGCCCTTTCGATCCTTCGCCTGCTTGATGCGCGCCATGTCAGCTATCCATCCGGAAGCATTCTTTATCACAGCGAAGACCTGCTTAAAGCGCCGGAAAAGACGCTCAGAAAGATTCGCGGCCGCAAGGTGAGTATGATTTTTCAGGAGCCCATGACGTCCCTGAACCCGCTTCATACCGTTGAAAAACAGATATCGGAAACCCTCCAGCTCCACCTCGGCATGCGCGGGCCCCAGGCCCGTCAACGCTGCCTGGAGCTACTGGACCTTGTTGGCATCCAGGCGCCTGAACAGCGACTGAAGAGCTATCCTCACCAGCTTTCAGGTGGTCAAAAGCAGCGGGTGATGATTGCCATGGCTCTGGCGAATGAACCGGAGCTTCTGATTGCTGACGAACCCACCACCGCGCTGGACGTCACCGTTCAGAAACAGGTGCTGGAACTTTTGCAATCCATTCAGCAGAAGCTCGGCATGGCCATGCTCCTGATTACCCACGACCTCAGTCTGGTCCGTCGTTACGCCGACCGTGTGGTGGTCATGGAGCAAGGTAAAAAGGTCGAGGAAGGTGAAACCCGTAAGCTGTTCGAAGCACCAGAGCATCCCTATACCCGGAAACTGATAGACGCAGAGCCCCCCGAGCATCCATTGGCGGTACCCGGTACAGAAAGCCCGTTGCTCGAGGTGTCCGGATTGGGTGTCGCGTTCACCGTTCGTAAGAGTTTTCTGGGCACCGTTAAGGAAAGTTTCCAGGCGGTCAAAGACGTCGGTTTCAGCCTGGGCCACGGCGAGACGCTGGGCATCGTTGGCGAAAGCGGCAGTGGCAAGACCACCATTGGCCATGCCCTGCTGAAGCTCACCGGTAGCACAGGCTCCATCCGGCTCGATGGCACAGAGTTATCCACGTTGTCCCAGAAGCAGTTCCGGCCCTGGCGGCGCCGGGTTCAGATTGTCTTTCAGGACCCATTCGGCAGCCTGAGCCCCCGCATGTCAGTGGAACAGATCATCAGGGAAGGTCTGGAGATCCATGACCGTGACAATACGCCTGAGCACCAAAACAAGGTTATTCAGGCGTTGAGGGATGTAGGCCTGGACCCGGATGCCCGACACCGATACCCTCACGAGTTTTCCGGCGGGCAGCGCCAGCGTATTGCCATCGCCCGCGCACTGGTTTTGCAACCGGACCTGATTATCCTGGACGAACCAACCTCCGCACTCGATCGAACCGTTCAAAAACAGGTCATTGAGTTGCTCCGGGAAATTCAGAAGCGATATGGTCTAAGCTATATTTTCATCAGCCACGATCTGGCTGTCGTCCGCGCCCTGAGCCACAAACTGCTGGTGTTGCGGCATGGAAGCATCGTGGAGTACGGAAACGCTACCGACATCTTCCGTTCACCCCGCGCGGACTATACTCGGGAGCTGCTCAACGCTGCGTTTTTTTACCAGAACACAACTACGACTATTTGAGCGTTACCCTGATGGAAGCACTTCAGGGATAATGCATTGAAATCAGGAACACAGGGAGAACGACCCATGGGAATCCTCAGTGGCAAGAAAGCACTGATCGTTGGCGTTGCCAGCAAACTGTCCATCGCCTACGGCATCGCCGAGGCATTCGCCCGGGAAGGCGCCGAGCTGGCTCTGACCTACCAGAATGACAAGCTGAAACCGCGCGTTGAGAAATTTGCGGAAGAATGGGGCAGCCAGCTGACGTTCCCCTGCGACGTGGCCAGCGATGAAGAAATCGAGAATGTCTTCAAGGAACTCAACAAGCACTGGGATAAGGTCGACATTATCGTCCACGCTGTTGGCTTCGCACCGGGCCATGAACTTGACGGCAATTATGTCGACGTAACCACCCGGGAAGGCTTCCGCATTGCCCACGACATCAGTTCCTACAGCTTTGTGGCCCTGGCCAAAGGCGCCCGAACCATGATGCACGAAGGCAGTTCCTTGCTTACGTTGAGTTACCTTGGGGCGGAAAAGACGCTGCAGAACTACAACGTAATGGGCCTTGCAAAGGCCTCTCTCGAAGCGAACGTTCGTTACATGGCTGCCAGTCTCGGCCGAGATGGAATCCGCGTGAATGCTATTTCCGCCGGCCCCATCAGAACCCTCGCGGCTTCCGGCATCAAGAGCTTTCGCAAGATGCTGGCAGAAAACGCCAAGCGCGCTCCTCTGCGCCGTAACGTGACCATTGACGAAGTGGGTAACGCCGCAGCCTTCCTCGGCTCAGATCTGGCCAGCGGCATAACCGGTGAAATCATGTACGTAGACGCAGGTTTCAACATTACCGGAATGGGTGAACTGGAAGAGTAAGCCCTCCGGCGACCGATAACCAAGCGCCGGCATGTTTGCCGGCGTTTTGTTATCAACTCTCTGAAAATGCCTCTGCTACGGCGTCCATCCAGGCCAGATAGTCCGTTTCATCAGACTCCAGTACGCGAATACCCACCAGGTATCCACGGCCATCCTCCCGACACCAAACCACTTCCACCATCAGCCGGAAGGGAGCCTGACTCGAGTCAAGGCTGACTTCTGCCGTCAGCATGGATTCAACATTTAACGCCAGGCGTGAAAGCAAGCTCATACCCCTAGCGGAAATATCTCGAATTTCACAAACCAGTATGGTTGCGTCGCTGACTCCGGCATCCGGCTCCCTTGATTCCAGCTCAATGCGAGCCTGAGCCCGTGCGGTCAGCCGGTAGTCTTCCCGCATATCCTGCCCGTCAGGCGCGCCTTCACCAGAACCGAAGCTATAATCTTCATCTGCCATACAACCCCCTCAATTCCGGCCAACTCGAATGCGGCCCACCACGCGACTGAGCGTATCGTCAAATTCCGCGGCGCTCCCCAACACCCGGATTTGCCCTTCAACAATGCCGGTAACCAGCTCTTCGGCAAGAAACTGACGACGATTCAGCCCCAGTCGATCAACAAAAACAAACTTACGGGATGCGGCAATCTTGACCGCCAGTTTCAACCGTTGTGGCTCGGCATCCGGCTGCTCGGGCCCAAGTACAATCCAGCCACCCAGCCCGATACCCTCAACCTGCCGGGACGCTAACGCCTCTGCCTCTTTGCGAAGCCGCACCTGCTCCGCCTGCTCATCCGCGACGCGTTGTTGCTCCTGCTCCGCCGCCAGCCGGTCAGCCTCGGCTTTGCGGGCCGCCTCCAGCGCCCGCAGCTGACGCTCTGCCTCTTCTTTCTCCCGCCGTAGTGTTTCAGCTCGAGCTCGGGCCTCTTTAGCGGCCAGCTCTCGCTGTTGCTGCTGTTTGGTACAGACCTTCGATAGCAGAGCGACGGTTTCGTTCAGCACCTCTCCGAACGGCGTCGGCTCCGGTAGCCCCCTCAGGCTTTGCGATTCCAGTTCGGCCCTGAACTCAGGCCAGCTCTGCAAGCCCAGTTTGACGCCAGCACCGTTCGTCCAGACAACTTCCTGACTGTCTTCCAGCAGGGTAAAGAAAAACCGGCGTTGCTCATTGGCACCGTCGCCCTGGACAAACCATTGACCAAGATATTGTTGGTATTCCCCGGGTGCGACCGGGTCCAGCGTCAGCCAGCGGCTGTCCCAGGTAAAGCCTGTATCCGGGGACAACGCCAACGCCAGCTCTGGTGTTTCTCCCCGGATGCGGGCAATTAATACCGCCTGGATGCCCTCACCGGCGGATGCCGGCATTTCCTGGCCCAAGGCTCGTCGCCAGATATCCTGAATACGGTCGCCCAGTTGCTCACCTACCTGATACAGACGATTCCGGTCCTGATCAGACAGCTCAGGGTCTCCGGCCCAAACCAGCCATTCGAGAATCTTGTTGGCGTGTTTGCACAGCTCACTGTCGAGGCCTTCCGCCCACACACTTTGTTTCAGTACCTTGAACCAGTCGTTCATCACAAAGCGGCTGATCACGGGCGGCAGGTGGCGTCCCGTCAAGGCTCGGCCAACCAGCGCTCGGGCAACCTGTTCCGCACGCCGCTGGCGCGATGCGCCCTGCTCCGTTTCCCGCAAGCGTTCACGAAGCCTGACAACCTGGCTTTCGCGCTTATGTGTGTCTTCGAGCCACTGCTGGCAATAGTGCTCGAGAGGCGCGACCGCTTCGCTCTCAAAGCTACCGGCAACGGCAATAACCAGGCTGTCGAGTTGCTCCAGCAGGACCCGGGACGAACGCCCGCCGGTATCACTCCACCCGCGCCACTCCTGCAGGTGATCAAGCCAGTCAAGAATCACGTCGCTGAAGGCATTGTCGCCAGCCGAATCCAGCTGCCAGGCCAGCCAGAACCTGAGCCTGGCAATACGACTGACCAGGGAGGTATGAAGGCCACTGGTTTTCAGAAAAACATCCATGATGCGGTCGGACAGATAGGCTGCGTTGACCTGCCGGACACTCCACGGGATCTGCACCGACCGCAGTACCTGTGTCACCCGCTCATCCCGTTGCTCAGACCAGCACGACAACAGTAACGGACGCCAATCCGGTATCGATTCCGGCGATTTCTTCCCGCTTGGATACGGCAAATCCGGTACCCGGATGCCGGCGAGCACCTGATTGATCCTCTCGGAAACCACCTTTCTTGAGGAAGAGACTGCTTGTGGCTTCTGGGGCTTGGGGGACATCCGGTACCTGTTGTCTGGAAGCGTTGAAAAGGACCTTCAAATAACGCAGTATAACCAACTCGCCGGGGTTTGCTGCAACCGCTTACCGGCACCATTCGCGTTAATCTTCAATCACCGGACCAGTAATCGCAGAGTTGCGCCGGTGATGCAACGATCTGATTCGGGGAAGCACAACAAGATGTCGGGCAAGAAACTGGAAAACCTGAACGTGGCCAGCCAGGAACCACTGATTACTCCTGAAGCTCTGAAACAAGAGATGCCACTGTCGGATAAGGCCGCTGAAACCGTGGCCGCGGGTCGGCAAGCCATTTACGACATTATGGATGGCAAAGACCACCGCCTGTTCGTGGTGATCGGCCCTTGTTCTATCCACGACGTAGAGGCCGCCAGAGACTATGCTGCCCGCCTGAAAAAACTTGCCGATGAAGTCAGTGACACCCTTTTGCTGGTGATGCGCGTCTACTTCGAGAAGCCGCGCACAACCGTGGGCTGGAAAGGCCTGATCAACGACCCTCACCTGAACGACACCTTCGACATTTCGCAGGGGCTGCACATTGGCCGCAGGTTGTTGCTCGACATCAACGAAATGGGCTTGCCCGCGGCCACAGAGGCGCTGGACCCGATTTCTCCCCAATACCTGCAAGACACCATTGCCTGGTCAGCTATCGGCGCCCGTACCACCGAATCACAGACTCACCGCGAAATGAGCAGCGGCTTGTCGATGGCGATCGGCTTCAAAAATGGAACCGATGGCAGCCTGGACGTCGCCGTCAACGCCATGAACTCCGTGTCGCACCCCCACAGCTTCCTGGGCATTGACCAGCAGGGCAAGGTGGCCATTATCCGTACCAAGGGCAACAACTATGGCCACGTTGTTCTGCGTGGCGGTGGCGGCAAGCCCAACTACGACTCTGTCAGTGTGGCCCTGTGTGAGCAGGCACTCGAAAAAGCCAATTTGCGCAAATCCATCATGGTGGATTGCAGCCACGCCAACTCCAACAAAGACCCGGGCATCCAGCCACTGGTTATGCAGGATGTCACCCACCAGATTCTGGAAGGCAACCAGTCTATCCAGAGCCTGATGGTCGAAAGCAACATCAACTGGGGTAACCAGTCCATCCCGGAGAATCTGGCAGACCTGAAATACGGTGTGTCGGTGACCGACGCCTGTATTGACTGGGAAACGACGGAAAAAGCGGTTCGCGACATGCGTAACAAGCTGAAGCACGCTCTGCCCAAGCGCGGACAATGATCAACCGGGTCCGGAGCAACCCTGCCCCGGACCCAAATTCTTCCCATTAATTGACTGGCTCTACGCCCAACCAGTCCAGCTTGCTTCGCAGGCTGACAACCTGCCCGATGATTACCAGGGTGGGAGCCTGAACCCCGCTGCTTTCCACAACCCCGACAATCGTCTCCAGAGTGCCTGTCACAACCTGCTGCTCCGGTGTCGTTCCTTTTGAAACCAGTGCCACGGGCATACTCGACTCCATACCGTGGGCAATGAGCTCTCGGCAAATAATTGGCAACCCCACCAGCCCCATATAAAACACCAGAGTCTGGTTGGTCTGGACAAAATCCGACCATGGCAAATCGCAGGTATCGTTTTTCAGATGCCCGGTGATAAAGCGGACAGACTGGGCGTGGTCACGATGGGTAAGCGGAATACCGGAATAGGCCGCGCAACCTGACGCCGCCGTGATTCCCGGCACCACCTGAAAACGAACACCCGCGGCCGCCAATGTTTCGATTTCCTCACCACCCCGGCCAAAAATAAAGGGGTCGCCTCCCTTGAGTCGAACCACCTTGTAACCCTCCCGGGCCAGGTCAACCAGGCGTTGATTGATCTGGTCCTGTGGCAGGGTATGATTCGATCGCTGCTTGCCCACGTGGATTCGCTGGGTATTTTCCGGTATCAACGCCATGATTTCCGGCGAAACCAGGCTGTCGTAGAGCACGACCTCGGCTGACTGGATCAATCGCCAGGCTTTCAGCGTGAGCAGCTCCGGGTCCCCCGGCCCCGCCCCCACCAGCGCAACCTCACCGGCAGAGTTATTCGGATTGTCCGTTATCGGGTTCGGCTTGTACCTGACTGGTGCAATACCCGCCTTTACGCCCTGCCCTGGTGCCGCTTTAGATTCGCTCATTGGATGCGCTCAACGCCTCCCATGTAGGGTTTGAGAACGTCCGGAACCAGAATGCTGCCATCGGCCTGCTGGTAGTTCTCCATCACCGCGATCATGGCGCGGCCGACTGCCAGGCCAGAGCCGTTCAGGGTGTGCACGGGCTCAGGCTTTCCAGTTTCCGGATTACGCCAACGAGCTTGCATACGCCGTGCCTGAAAATCACGGGTGTTCGAGCAGGAGGAGATTTCACGGTATTTACCCTGCCCCGGTAACCATACTTCAAGGTCGTAGGTTTTGACTGCAGAGAACCCCATATCGCCACCACACAGGGTGACCACCCGATACGGAAGCTCCAGCAGCTGCAGCACCTTCTCGGCGTGCCCGGTCAGCTGTTCCAGAGCCGCTGCAGACTCGTCCGGCCGGACAATCTGCACCAGCTCGACTTTATCGAACTGGTGCTGGCGAATCATGCCGCGCACGTCGCGGCCATAGGAGCCTGCCTCACTGCGGAAACAGGGAGTGTGGCACACCAGTCGCAAGGGCAATTCTGTGTCGTCGAGAATCGTGTCCGCCACCAGATTGGTTGCCGGCACTTCCGCCGTAGGAATCAGGTACAGTGGGTTATCGCCAGCGGTGCGGAACAGGTCTTCTTCAAATTTGGGCAGCTGGCCGGTGCCGAACAACGCGTTGGCATTCACCAGATAGGGAACGTAGGTCTCAGTGTAGCCATGTTCGGCGGTGTGCAGATCGAGCATGAACTGCGCCAGGGAACGATGCAACCGGGCAAGCTGGCCACGCATGACCGCAAAACGGGAATGAGCCAGATGGGTGGCTTTTTCAAAATCCAGCCCCTTGATGGCTTCGCCCAGTGCTACGTGATCTTTCGGCTCGAAATCGAAGGCTCTGGGCGTGCCCCAAACACGGGTTTCAACGTTGTCTTCTTCACTTTTCCCGGGCGGTACGTCCTCATCCGGCAGGTTCGGAATACCGGCCAGAAAGGCATTCAGCGACTCCTGCACAGAGCGCAACTCGTCTTCTGCGTCATTACGCTGCTGCTTGAGGTTCTCCACTTCATCCAGCAACGGTTTGATGTCTTCGCCGGCTGCCTTTGCCTTACCGATCGATTTGGACCGTTTGTTCTGCTCGCTCTGCAGGGTCTCCGTACGAACCTGAATGGCTCGGCGGCGCTCCTCTAACCTTTCGAAGGTGGCTACATCAAACTCAAAGTTTTTAATAGCCAGCCGACGGGCGATCTCTTCAGTCTGCGTACGGACACGTTTCGGATCGAGCATGATCTTCCTGAATTTTTCGGTTAACGAATGAGTGATTTACGATGCATTATACCTGCGGGAAATCTGCTGACCACCATCCGCCGGGACCGCTCGCTAAAATCAGCAATCGGTGAGGTTCAATACCGTTTGATCGGGCTCTCCGCATCCAGGACATCGAGTCGCTGGCGCTTCTCAGCCAGCTTGATCTCCAGCCCCCGCATGACAGGTTGGTAGTAACGGCGTTGATGGATGGCCTCCGGCAGATAGTTCTCGCCGGCGGCATAGGCATCCGGTTCATCGTGGGCGTAACGGTATTCTTCACCGTGGCCCATGCTTTTGAGCAGTTTGGTGGGTGCATTGCGCAGGTGAACCGGCACTTCATAGTCCGGGTCTTTGCGGATATCGGCCATGCATTGGTTGAACGCCGAATAGACCGCGTTACTCTTGGGGGCCAACGCCAGATACGTCACAGCCTGAGCCAGAGCCAACTCCCCTTCCGGCGATCCCAGCCGTTCCTGGGCATCCCAGGCCTGCAGGGTAATTTGCAGGGCCCGGGGGTCGGCGTTGCCGATGTCCTCACTGGCAATTCGCGCTAGCCGGCGTGCTATGTAAAGCGGATCACACCCGCCGTCCAACATGCGGCACAACCAGTACAGGGCACCGTCCGCACTGGAGCCGCGCACCGATTTGTGCAAAGCCGAAATCTGATCGTAAAAAACATCCCCACCTTTATCAAACCGGCGAAGGCTGGTTTGCAGCACCTGCTCAAGGGTCTGAGCCGTCACGCAGTTTCGGCCCTGCTCATCCGGCTCTGCAAGATCCGCAGCCACTTCCAGAATATTCAGCGCTCTGCGCGCATCACCGCCAGAAGCGGCAGCCATGGTTTCAAGAACCGACGGTTCAACCTGAAGGCTGCCGGCAAAGCCCTCTTCACTGCCCAGTGCCCGTTCGAGCAGAACGAGAATGTCTCCAGGCTCAAGATTTTTCAGAACGTAGACGCGGGTACGTGACAACAACGCACTGTTGAGCTCAAAGGAAGGGTTTTCCGTAGTGGCACCAACAAAAATAAACGTGCCATCTTCGATATGGGGTAAAAAGGCATCTTGCTGACTTTTGTTGAAACGATGCACTTCATCCACAAACAGCAAGGTATCCCGGCCCTGAGACTGCTTGCGATTGCGTGCGCGCTCAACAACCTCACGGATTTCCTTGACCCCGCTAAGCACCGCAGAGAGCGTTTCGAAGGTCAACTCGCCGACGTTCGCCAGTAACCTCGCAAAGGTGGTTTTACCTACACCCGGAGGCCCCCACAAAATCATCGAGTGTAGCTGCCCCTGCTCTACAGCTCTTCGCAGCGGCTTGCCGGGGCCTACAAGGTGAGACTGACCGACATAATCATCCAGGGTTGCCGGACGCATTCGCGCGGCCAGCGGTTGAAAGCCAGCTTCCTGCTGAAACAGGCTGTCCTGCATCAGGCGCCATCCCGAATAACGTCAACCTCCTCCGGATACTCCAGGCGAAAGGCACTCTTGTCGATCGACTGGTTCAGAACGATGTCGTCAAAGCTGAGAATGCTGATCTGGGACAGGGAATCCTCCATTCTCATTTCCTGCAACTCGCCCTCGTAAAAACTCAGACGCAAGGAAACAAACAACGAATCGGCACCCCGGGGTATCAGAGTAAATTCCTGTGTATCTTCACCCAGCGTGCGCTGACTGACCTCATAGGTTTCATCCAGGTTCTCAACCTCACCGCTCAGCAAAAGTGCAGGTGTGGTCTGCACACGATCGTCCAGCTTGTGAATCGTCACCTGCTCCAGGTCCGGATCATACACTTCCACCACCTCACCATCACTGACGATAAACTGCGACAGCGGGGCTCCGGTTTCCCAGTAAAAAAGGCCCGGACGCTTTGCTTTCAGGGACCCACGGGTTTCCTGAATCCGGCTACCGCTTTCACCAACAACGATCTGGATGAAGTCAGCCTGATAGGTTTCATAGCTGCGCAGGATGGTGGAAAGTTTCTCTGCAGCGCCTTCAGACGACTCCTGAGCCATCGCTGCGCCAGTCAACGTAGCCATCACTACGAACAGTACATGAGTAAACAGCAGCCTGATCATTGATAATACTCCTAGTCTCTTGGAGGCGGCGGTGCCAGAACTTCCCTGGCACCGTTGTGGCCCGCCGGGCTGACTACCCCCGAAGCTTCCATAGCATCCACCAGATTGGCGGCACGGTTGTAGCCAATTTTAAATTTACGTTGTACCGAAGAAATGGATACTCTCCGGTTCTCGGTTACGAAGGCCACGGCTTCATCAAACAGCGCATCACCTTCATCCCCCCCACCGGAACCGCCGTCGCTGAGGCTAGGTACACCAGGAAGGTACTCACCTTCAGCGCCGCTGAGCACATCGTCAACATACTCTGGCTCGCCCCGGGCTTTCCAGGCACTCACCACGCGATGCACTTCATCGTCATCGACGAACGCTCCGTGCACCCGAACCGGCAGTCCGGAACCGGGTGGCAGGTAAAGCATGTCGCCATGACCAAGCAACTGTTCGGCGCCACCCTGGTCGAGCACCGTTCTGGAATCAATCTTGGATGACACCTGAAACGACATCCGGGTCGGGATGTTTGCCTTGATCAGGCCGGTAATCACGTCAACCGAAGGGCGCTGGGTTGCGAGTATAAGATGAATGCCGGCGGCCCGGGCTTTCTGGGCAATACGGGCAATCAGCTCTTCCACTTTCTTGCCGACAATCATCATCATGTCAGCGAACTCATCAATCACCACCACAATGAACGGCAGGGTATCCAGTTCAGGGCGTTCCTGCTCATCATTGGCGAGGTATTCATCAGGCTTCCAGAGCGGGTCCAGCAAAGGTTCACCTTCCGCCCGGGCATCTTTCACCTTCTTGTTGTAGCCAGCAATGTTTCGTACACCCAGGTTCGCCATCAACCGGTAACGGCGTTCCATTTCCGCCACACACCAGCGCAATGCATTGGCGGCTTCTTTCATGTCAGTGACCACAGGCGCCAGCAGATGCGGAATGCCATCGTAGATGCTCAGCTCCAGCATCTTCGGGTCCACCATGATGAACCTGACCTCCTCCGGGCCAGCCTTCAGCAGCATGCTGAGCAACATGGCGTTCACCCCGACCGATTTACCGGAACCTGTGGTACCCGCCACCAGCAGGTGCGGCATTTTGGCCAGATTGGCAACCATGGGGTTACCACCGATGTCGTTACCCAGGGCCAGGGTCAGCGGGGATGTCGACTCGATGAAAACCCGTGCACTCAACACTTCACTCAGGCGAACGATTTCCCGCTCTTCGTTGGGTATTTCAATACCTACAACCGACTTACCGGGGATGACCTCAACCACCCGCACACTCAACACCGCTAACGAGCGGGCAAGGTCTTTGGCGAGATTAGAGATTTTGCTGACTTTAACGCCGGCCGCCGGCTTGATCTCGAACCGGGTAATTACCGGGCCGGGGTTCACCTCGACGACTTCCACCGTCACCCCGAAATCCGCCAGTTTTTCCTCAAGCAAACGAGACATATGCTCCAGAGCTTCCTCTGAATAGCCTCGCTCCTTATGCTCTTCCGGCGGATCAAGCAGCGTGATGGGCGGAATGGCACTTTCAATATCTTCGAGCAGTGAACCCTGTTTGTTACCTGCTTTTTTGCCGGAGTCGCTCTGGTCGTCCTTTTTGAATGGCGCGATTTTCAGCGCACGGCTGGCAGGTTTCTGCGCTTTTTCAGGCGCCGCTGCGGGCCTCGGCGCTACCGGTTCGGCATCCCGAGAACTGAAGCTTTCAATACGGGCCGGTTCGGAATCCATTGCAGGCAATCCTTCCACTCCCGGTTCTTTGCGCTCTTTACGCTCTAAGCCCGACGCATCCTGTTTTGGCTTGCGGCTCTTATTGCTGAACAGACGCCGCCACCAGGAATCCTTCGTCGGTTCTGTCGATGTCTTTTCAGGCGCCTGAACGCGGGCATTGACCACCGGAGGCTCAGGAGCACGCACAGTCTCAGCAGGGCGATCCGGTTTGCGATCGCTGTTTTTGAACAGCGCCTTGATGGCGAGGCCCGCTTTCAGTGTCAAGCCCCCCACCCGATCCATAAGCCGGAACCAGGACAAGCCGATGGTGACCGTCAAGGCGAACAGGAAGATGGCAATCAACAGCAGTGTGGTGGCCGGAAGGTTAAAGAAGCGGACCATGGCTTCAGATACCGCAGTACCCAGAACCCCGCCCGATGACATTCCCAGGCCAAACAACGAATACAGAGACAACAGACTGGTGGCCGACAGCAGAATCAACACGAAGCCACCGAAGCGCACCATAAACAATGGCCAATGCAGGTCCAGAGGCTGATGACGCAGACGAATCAGCATCACCGCGTAGCCCGCCACCATCAGAGGGAAGAGCCAGGATACATGACCGAAAAAGTCCATCAGCAAGCTGGCAAGCCAGGCACCGGTACGACCCGCGTAGTTCTGCACGCTGGTGTCATGGCCGATACTGGCCCATCCAGGATCGGAATGGCTGAAGGTAAACAGCGCCATGGACAGATAGATGCACAGCACAATCAGGCCAAGAACCGCGCCTTCCCTGGCCCCTTGGGCCATCAGGCTGCGAAAGCGCTTTTGCTTCTCCGTCAGTTCAGTCGGTACAGATTTTTTCGCTTTAGCGGATTCCGCCATGAATGCTCAAACCATGTGTGAGTTTAGTCTTTCAGTGCCTGAAAACCCCTTTCGAGATCCAATTTCAGGTCATCTATGGCTTCAATGCCAACCGAAAGCCGGACCAGGTTTTCAGTGATACCCGCCCTCGCCTTGTCTTCCGGAGACAATCGCCCGTGAGTCGTGGTTGCCGGGTGGGTGATGGTGGTTTTCACATCACCAAGGTTTGCCGTTATGGAAATCATCCGGGTGCTGTCGATGAACCGCCAGGCCTGTTCCCGACCACCTTTAAGAACAAACGAAACCACCCCTCCGAAGCCGCTCTGCTGCTTCTTCGCCAACTCGTGCTGAGGATGGCTCTCAAGACCGGCGTAGTAAACCCGTTCTACCGCGGGCTGGGCTTCAAGCCATTTCGCCAACTCTAACGCATTGTCACAGTGGGCTCGCATACGGATCGGTAAGGTTTCCAGGCCCTTCTGGAAGACCCAGGCATTGAACGGACTCATGGTGGGGCCGGCGGAGCGAAGAAACCCATAGACCTCATCAAGGTATTTTGCAGGCCCCACCACAACACCGCCTACGCACCGGCCCTGGCCATCCAGGTATTTGGTGGCAGAGTGAATAACCAGGTCAGCGCCCTGCTCCAACGGGCGCTGAAGCACCGGTGTGCAGAAGCAGTTATCGACAACAAACAACGCGTCGTTCTCTTTTGCCAATGAAGACAACGCCGACAGATCTGCCACTTCACACAGGGGGTTTGATGGCGTCTCAATAAACAACATGCGGGTTTCAGGGCGCACGGAAGCCTGCCACTCAGTCATGTCCGTCAGGCTGACAAAGGTCGTTTGCACGCCAAACCGGGCCATGTATTTCTGGAACAGAACATTGGTGGTGCCAAACACACCGCGGGAGCAGATAACGTGATCCCCCGATTGCAGCAAGGCCATGCAGGTGCTGAGAATGGCGGCCATGCCAGACGCTGTCGCAACGGCTTTCTCGCCACCCTCCATCGCGGCAATCCGGGCTTCAAATGCCTGAACCGTCGGATTGGTAAACCGCGAATAAATGTTGCCAGGCTCTTCACCACCAAAACGGGCCGCTGCCTGGGCAGCGCTGCCATACACAAAACTGGAGGTCGGAAAGATCGCGTCGCTGTGCTCCAACTGCCCGGTACGAATCTGCCCTGCCCTCACGGCCAGGGTATCGACTGACACACCCTCCAGATCGGATTCAGGAATCCAGAGGTGTTCTTCACGGCCGTGGGTCATGGCTTTCTCCTGGCTCAGTAGGTAGCGCTTCAGTCTTCGTCATTGTGCAGGTCGATAATGGCGTTATCGCCATCCGACAACTGACCACCTGACCGGGTCTCATCCTTGCGCATGTCTTCAAGTCGAGTCAGATAAGCTTCGTCCACGTCACCCGTAACGTAGTTACCGGTAAATACCGAGCATTCCCAACCATCGATGTCGTCATTCACATCGTTGACGCAGGCAACCAGA
>Ga0209075_1001085_pt1 | contig 26003 bp, 21 predicted proteins | sample Stecom2011_FD_187523 | JGI IMG/M metagenome (GOLD analysis project Ga0209075, IMG submission 187523) | Agricultural soil microbial communities from Utah to study Nitrogen management - Steer compost 2011 (SPAdes) (version 2) | ecosystem: Environmental > Terrestrial > Soil > Agricultural land...
TCATCGTCATCTTCTTTTTCTTACGTTTTATCACTTCGCTTCTTCACAAGTGGTTTTTAAGAGTCCAAGAAAAGAAACTTCGCGGAATTCGCCCTTCAACCATTAATATGTTGAAACGCATTTTAAATTCTGTCTGGCTTGTGTTGGGGGTTATTGCGATAAGCTTTTTATCGTTTGGAGGCTCATATGAAAGTTTTGAGAGCAACTTTAAACTCACAACTTATATTGGGTTCCTGGCCATTCTCATCATTGTTGTTGCCTCCACCATAAACATTGGATTTAAGAAAAGCGCAGAGCGAAAAATTGAGATCGGAGAAGATCCGACCTCTTTGAAATTTGCCAGATATGTCGCCATTACCGCAGTCTATACGATTGGATTGATGTTCATCCTGCTTGCTTTCCCATCGTTTAAAGGAATTGCCCAAACGGCATTGGGTGGCGCCGGGATTTTAGCGTTGATCGCTGGGGTTGCCTCACAAGAAGCGTTAGCAAACTTAGTTGGCGGTGTTTTTATTATTGCTTTTAAACCGTTTAAAATTGGCGACGTCATTGGGTTATCCGACAGTTCTGTCGGAACAGTTGTGGACATTACCCTACGCCACACCGTACTGCGGAATCCGGAAAACAAAATGATTGTCATTCCAAATGCGGTGATCAACAAAGAAAAAATCACAAACTTTCATCTCGCAGATCCGAAAATACGCACCAGAATCAATTTCGATATTGCATACGACAGCGATATCGACCTTGCGAAAAAAATCATCCGTGAAGAGTGCGAAAACCATCCCTTCATTTTGGATAATCGTTCGGCTGTGGATGTGTTAAACGGCAAGCCCATCGTTGAAGTGGTGCTTACCTCCTTAGAGGAATCCTCCATAAGGCTGCGCGCCTCTGCTTGGGCAAAGAACAACTCGCAAGCCTCCGCACTGCGTTTTTCTGTCTTGGAAAGCATCTTAAAGCGATTTCAAAAAGAAGGCATCGAAATTCCCTTTCCACATACAACAGTGGATTTTAAAGATAAAAACGTCTTTCAAAAAGAAACAACGGAAAAATAAAAGCCTTATTCGTTTTCTCAATTAGCACTTGTATCCCTTGATAATTTTAGATATTTGCTAGTTGATTAGATTCCTGATTTATGCCTCACAAAACAAACAATAAAAAAACCTGGACCAAAGTGTTGTTCCTCATCGCAATGGCAGTGTGTATCTTGGGATTTATTACGAGTCCTATTGCCTTGGTAGGCGGCTTTTTGTTTACCTACTTTTTTGGCCATCCTTTTCTCAACCTCAGCGGCAAAGCGGTGAGCTGGCTTTTGAAAGTGGCGGTAGTAGGGCTCGGTTTCGGAATGAATCTCTTAGAAACCTTGGATGCGGGAAAAACGGGCTTTGCGCTAACCGTTGCTTCCATTTTCGCTACGCTTATTTTGGGGTATTTTATCGGTAGGTTATTGAAAATGGACCGCAAAAGCAGTCATCTTATCAGTTCTGGTACGGCTATTTGTGGCGGAAGTGCCATTGCAGCGGTATCGCCAATCATCAATGCTTCCAAGAAGGATATCTCTATTGCTTTAGGCGTTGTCTTTTTGCTCAATTCGGTTGCCCTGCTTATTTTCCCCCCGCTTGGGACGTGGCTTGAATTGACGCAAGAAGAATTCGGACTTTGGGCAGCGATTGCCATTCACGACACAAGTTCTGTAGTGGGTGCAGCGCTTACTTTTGGCGACGAAGCGTTGAAAATAGCAACTACGGTAAAACTAGCACGCGCCTTGTGGATTATTCCATTGGCATTTGTATCGGTATTCTTGTTCAAAGGGAAAGGAAAAGGAATCAAAATCCCTTATTTTATATTTCTTTTCATTTTGGCGATTGTTCTGAATAGCTATCTGCCAATACCTGAAGTAATTACCGAAGGCATCACGACACTTTCAAAGTCACTTTTGGTCCTTACCCTGTTTTTAATTGGGGCGGGACTTTCCATAGACATGATTAAATCGGCTGGTTGGAAACCGATGTTTTTAGGCACTTCGCTCTGGATAATTATTTCGATAGGCTCGTTGTTGGCTATCGTTTTGATTTAGATGAGTTTTAATTGATTTACAATTTCTTGCAACGAGTTTTTAGCATCTCCAAAAAGCAAGCTACAGTTATCCATTCCGAAGAGTTCGTTCTGAACACCCGCATATCCTGTACTCATACCTCGTTTCATCACAACTACTTGCTTTGCTTGATGTGCGCGGATAATTGGCATGCCGTAGATCGGGCTGTCAGGGTTGGTTTCTGCCGCTGGGTTGACAACGTCGTTTGCACCAATGATCAAAACCACATCGTATTGCTCCATAACATCATTGCCTTCGTCCATTTCCTTTAATCTGCCATAGTCGATATTTGCTTCTGCTAAAAGTACGTTCATATGTCCCGGCATCCTTCCTGCTACGGGATGGATGATATAGTCCACCTCGCATCCTCGTTTTTCCAACAATTGTTGCATTTGGCCACAGATATGTTGTGCTTGTGCTACGGCCAGTCCGTAGCCTGGAACAACCGCTACTCGTTGTGAAAAAGCAAGTGCCATCGCCGTTTCGGAAACACTGATTTCCTTAACTTCAATTTCCACATCGCTTCCGGCTCCGGTAGATTTTTTAAACTTACCTGCTAATACTTGCAGTAAGGATCGATTCATCGCCGTACACATCAGCAGTGTGAGGAATATCCCTGCGGCACCCACAAAAATACCTCCTGCAATCATCACCTTACTATCGTAAACCAAACCAGCGAAAGCCGTTGCAATTCCCGTTATACTGTTCAAAAGCGAAATAACCACAGGCATATCGGCCCCTCCGATAGGAAGCACAAACCAAACGCCATAAACGAGTGCGATTACGGCAAGAATGTATATAAACGGCGTAAAGCCAATAGGCACGAATCCTGTGAAGTAAAGTGCTGGAAGAACAAAAATGAGCACCAAGAGAATCCGTGCGCTGATCATTATAAAATAAGAGCGCCTGTCTTTGGCTTTCCCTGCCAACTTTCGTTCTGCCAAGATACTTCCAGAGAATGCGATTGCTCCGGTCACCATACCGGCAATAAGCAACAGCGAATGACTAATAGTAGCCTCATCGACATTCATTTTATTTGCCTCAACCAAACCTAACAGCATTGCACAACCCCCTCCTGTGGCGTTGAACAACGAGACCAATTGCGGCATGGCTGTCATTTCAACTTTGTCCGAAAACCGCTTCCCTACAATAGAGCCGGCTGCCACCGCAGCAAACAATACCACCAAATTCGTGGTGGGAACGACCTCTAAATTGGTAGTAACCGCAACGAATGTTGTTACTACGGCGAGAATCATCCCCAAAGCAGCGATTAGGTTTCCTGTTTTAGCGCGCACTGGCGAACTCATAAATTTCAACCCTACAATAAAGGAGACGATAGCAAGTAAATATCCTAAGTGAATAAATGTGAGCATGAATTACTTTTTTTGGTTGAACATTCTGAGCATACGCCCCGTTACAAAAAATCCGCCTGCTATATTCAGTGTTCCCAAAAACACTGCTATGGCTCCCATGGTTAAATTGAGATAATCGTCGGGTTCTATATTCAGGATTAAAATTACGGCACCCACCAAAACAACGCCGCTAATAGCATTGGCGCCCGACATTAAAGGCGTGTGCAAAATTGCCGGAACGTTACTAATAACCTCGATCCCGATAAAAATAGAGAATACGATAAAGTATATTTCTTCGATATGTTGACTGAAAAACTCCATAAGTTGATTGGTTTAAGATTCTGTAAATCGCGGGTTTGCCCATGCTCCTTTTTCAATGATTCTACTTCCTGACAGTAGCGGATCATCCTCCTTGGCGAAATTGGTAGAGAAATATTTTAAAAATGAGAAAAAGTTATTTGAGAGTAAGCGAGATGCGGCGGCAGGTATTTCTCCGGCAAGATTGGAGTTTCCTATAATAGCAACCCCTTTGTAGTTTATGGTTTCGTTGTTTTTTGACAACTCACAGTTCCCGCCCTGTTCTGCAGCTAAATCGACAATGACACTTCCTGCCTTCATCCCATCTACTGAGCGTGTTTCTATGAGTAATGGTGCTTTCCGTCCTGGAATATTTGCCGTACTGATTACGATGTCGGCAGATTGAATATGCTGATGGATCAGTTCCTTTTGACGCTCTTTATAGTCTTCTGTTTGTTCTACGGCATAGCCGCCAGCACTTTCCATATCGGTAGCACCTTCCACCTCAATGAACGTTGCGCCTAAACTCCGTACTTCTTCTCCTGCGGCAGCGCGAACATCAAAAGCTTCTACCACTGCCCCCAAACGTCGTGCTGTAGCAATGGCTTGAAGTCCTGCCACGCCTGCTCCTAACACCAATATTTTTGCAGGCGTAAGTGTTCCTGCAGCTGTGGTAAACATTGGAAAAATTCCATTGTAAAGGTTGGCAGCCCGAATGACTGCGCGATACCCCGACAAAGAGGCCATAGACGACAACACATCCATTGATTGGGCAAGCGTAGTGCGCGGTAGGAAATCCAAACTATAAAGCGACACTTTGTGTTCTTGATAAATTGCTAGTTTAGACTTGTAATACAAGGGGTTGAATATTCCGATGAAACGGATATCGTGGTTAGTCGCTTCTCCATTGAATTCGTGATTTATGGAGATGACCAAGTTTGCGGTTTTCAAAATCGTTTCGCGATCCGTTAGTGTTGCTCCTGCTTCGCTGTATTCTGAATCGTTAATTTGAAGCGTTTCGGCAAGTCCGGGTTCAACAAGAACCTTCATTTTTAGTTGCTCGACCAAACGATTCACTTCTTTGGGCAACATGCATACCCTTGGATCATTGGAAGCCTTTAAGATACCTACCGTTTGGTGGCTTGATGATTCACTCATAAATTGATGTTAATGATATTATAAAGCAAAGCTACGATTTGTTGTCAAAATCGCTAAGATTAATAAGAACAAAAAACACAACGAGCTAAGAAAAGCCTTTTGCGGTAAGATCTCACATTTATGGAAAGATCCCCCTGTGAATATAGGCCTGTTCCACCCGTTTTATGGCAATGCAGAAAGCAGCGGTTCTGTAGTCTACATGCTCTTTCTCAGCATAATCAACTACTCTATTAAAGCTAAATCGAATCTTTTTTTCAATTTTTTCCAACACCTCATCAAGCATCCACACTTCTCCATTTCGATTCTGAAGCCATTCAAAATAACTGCCAATTACGCCTCCAGAGTTACACAGTACATCCGGAATGATCGTTACTCCCCGCTCTAGTAATATTTTTTCGCCAGCCACATCAATAGGGCCGTTAGCTCCTTCGGCGATGAGCTTCGCTTGGACTTGATGGGCATTTTCCTTTGTAATTTGATTGCCTAATGCAGCAGGAATACAAATATCGCAGTCTAATCCAAAAAACTGATTGGATTCAATTGGCGTGGCTGCTGGAAATCCTGCTATACTTCCGTCGTTAGCAATACTATAGCTCATTAAATCATCAGCTCGAATTCCTTTTTTGTTAATAATTGTTCCAAAGGCATCTTGAACCGCTATCAATTTGGCTCCGTGATTTTCTAGAAAAAGTGAGGCCCAATAGCCAACATTTCCAAAACCCTGAACGATAAAGTTCTTTCCTTTTAATTCCTGACCGTTTTTCTCAGTCATAAACTTAATGTTTAAAAATACACCATATCCCGTCGCGCGATCTCTTCCTTCTAAACCTCCACTTCCAACAGGTTTTCCAGTTACGACGTGCATATTTCTAGAGCGCTCTGGCGTGCTTTTGGTGCTCATATAGGTATCGGCTATCCAAGCCATATGTTGCATATTGGTGTTGACGTCTGGCGCTGGAATATCGTGCTCTGGACCAATATTTTCTCCTAATGCATAGGTAAAACGCCGAGTGATTCGCTCCAATTCATTAACGGAATACTTGCTCGGATCTATTTTTAATCCACCCTTAGCACCTCCATAAGGAATTCCTGCTAAAGAAGATTTCCAAGTCATCCACATTGCCAACGCTCGGGTTGCTTCAATATCTACATTGGGATGATATCGCAGCCCACCTTTATATGGGCCGAGGGCGTTGTTGTGTTGCACCCGATATCCGGTGAAAATCTCAATTTCACCATTGTCCATACGAACAGGGAAATTGATTAGTATCTCAGTATTCGTAATAGCAAGAATCTTTCGAATATTCGGATTTAGGTCAATCTGATCGGCAGCACGGTTGAACTGCTCCAACACATTCTCCAACATACTTCTTTTTGTTGGTTTCGGTTTATCCATCGTTTCGTTTACCATTCTGATTTACGCTTTTAAATTTAAATTCATCGTTTTTGTTATTACTGAAACTTTATGGCACCAATACTTAAAAATCTAAAAAACAAATAGGCTCTCCGCAATTTAAAAATCGCTTTGGAAAGCCTTTTCTATATGAGTGATTAGATTTCACTTTTTGACAACCTTTGTCGCTATACAGCAGTAACTACAAATCAAATGTAGGGTAAAATTTGGAAAACAACACACATTTACCGCAAACAATACCTTTTATTCATTTTATTGAAACCTCTATTTTTGGATGGTTTTCTAAGACTTTTGTCACCAAACAGTGTTCTGTAGGACTATTTTTATGGATTCTGAATATATAATACGGTTGAGACTATGGAATTCACAATTAAAAACCATGTGAAAATTCACCCACCTACTAAATTATTGCGTTATTAAGCGAGTTTTCCCTTCACTTTAAGGAAATAAATATCCTTCAGACCGAAACCGATAACCTTGTCTGATACTAAGTTACCCTTGAGGGTACGGCTATGTAGCTTGTTTAAAATACGATTTGGTCCAACCGCTCTTTCAACGTTGAAAGGGAAGCAAAATAAGGCTCGTGAAGTTCTTCAGGTAGTGGATCGGAGAATGGAATTTCTTCATTAAACGGATCTACTTGCACGCCGTTTTTCCAGAATCTATAACAAACATGTGGGCCACTCGTGTTTCCGGTCATTCCGACCCATCCGATGACATCGCCCTGCTTTACATACTGTCCTACTTTTACATTTCGGGATTTCATATGTAAATACTGGGTGTCATAGGTTCCATTATGGCGAATTTTTACGTAGTTTCCATTGCCTCCACGATATTCGGAGTTGGTGACAACTCCATCGGCCGTAGCTAGAATTGGTGTGCCGACAGGAGCAGCGAAATCAGTTCCTTTATGCGGACGCACTTGATAGCCGTAATATTTTATACGCCTATTAAGATTGTATCGAGACGAAATTCTACTGAATTTAACCGGAGCTTGTAAAAAGGCGCGTTTTAAATTATTGGCTTCTTCATCGAAATACCCCGTAACCGAATCTTCTGGATTTTCACTATCCGATTCAAATTTAAAGGCATATAAAGGTTTTCCGTGATGCTCAAAATAGGCCGCCTTTATTTCGTGTAATCCCGCCGAAATAGTATCGTCAATGACTCTTTCGGTATAGACAATCTTAAACCGATCGCCTTTTTGGAGTTTAAAAAAGTTAATGGTCCAGGCATAAATGCTGGATAATTGATCGGTCATATACGGACTTAGATTCTGTTCGTTTAACGTTGCCGACAAAGAACTATTGATCACTCCGGAAGCTTCCCGTTCTTTAATTTGAACGGGTTTTTTGTAGCTGCTAACCGAAACTGAATCTCGGAAATCAACGATAGAGAAATCAATTCTATTATTTTGATAAATAAATACTTGAGCAGTTTCTAATGTATCCTTAGATTTTAAAAGAAGATAAGGTTGCCCCACTCGGATTTTTCTTACATCAAAGCTATCGCGGTAAATGGTAGCAACTTCCATAATTTCAGCATGCGATACTCCATGTGAAATAAGGATATCGCCAAACGTATCACCGTTTCTAACGGTATCTCGCACTACATTAAAGGTATCTAGGTCAAACCCATATTCTATGTTTTGGGGTGTAGGCTCTTCAATTACCTCAACGATCTCTTCGGGTTCTGTTTGCTTGCAGGCAGTTATCGCAAATAGTGCAAGCGTTGCTAAGATTAGATTTCTCAATTTCAATGTGTTTTCAGGGGATTATCTATTAATTTCTACATTACCTTAAATGCATGTCGCAATCCTTTATACTCGGTTAGCGTAGCTTTTAATGATCCGACAGCCAAACTTGCCTTAATCAACAGCGGGATCTTGTTTTTATCATCACTGATCCACACTGTTAAGCTTTCTTGCTCTCTAAACACGCGCCCCGACTGAACATAAGGTCTAAAAACCAATGTGTTTACGCGTCCAAAATTAGTGTTCAAAGTCTCACGACCCAAGAATTTAAGCTTAAATCTAAAATTTTCTTTGTCAAAAAACATATTGACATCAATTACTTCGTTTTCTTCAATCGTACTTATGTCTAAGTAATTGCGAAGATAGTAAAAAGCAGATAATATATCTTGTGTATTTTCTTCAAACGAAAAAACCGAGATTTCATTGTGTTTTTTATCGTTAACGGTGGCTCTTCGCGTATTGTGATCAAAATCTACAACAACATCTTTTGTATAACCTCCTTCGTATATATCTCTTATAAAACGATATGGAATGTTTTTCTCCTGGTCGATGTAGCTCTGATAGTCGTCTCGAACTTTAAAAAACAGTCTTGAAAGACCGACTGTTTCTCCAAAACCTTTGACGTGATGGACCTTTTTTCCATTTAAAACGGCATCCTTCACTTCTAACGTGGCGTATCCTGCAGTTACAAAACCGTAGTGAACGCGAAATTTAAACCATTCTCCATCGCCATAAGCGGGAGTTTGGGCTCCAAGTCCATTGAAAATAAAAAGAAACAATAGCAAGAGTAGCTTCTTCATGTTTTAGATTATTGAGTTATCAGCTATCAGGATTGCAATTATTGTTCCACACAATGACTACCGTTTTTTTTACCTCTTATTAATTAGAAACATAGAACAGGAAACACCTATTCAGAATTCCCTATTCTATGTTTTTCTATCTAGATCGCGGATTTATAAAGTTCCGCGTAGGGCTTGTTCGCGTTCAATAGATTCGAATAGCGCTTTGAAGTTTCCTGCACCGAATCCTTTTGCTCCCATCCGTTGGATGATTTCAAAAAACAACGTCGGTCGATCTTGCAATGGTTTCGTGAAAATCTGAAGCAAATAGCCTTCTTCGTCGGCATCTACAAGAATCGAATATTTTTGTAGCTCGTTGATATCTTCTTTCATAATTTTCATATGATCTCCCAATCTTCTCGGGATATCGTCGTAATACGCTTGTGGAGGTGGTGGTAAAAACTCAACGCCTCTCGCTTTCAACTCACTAACGGTTTTTACGATGTCATCTGTTGTCAACGCTAAATGCTGCACGCCTTCATCTTCGTAGAAATCGAGATATTCTTCAATTTGCGATTTCTTGGTTCCTTTTGCAGGCTCGTTAATTGGAAATTTGATTCGGCCATTTCCGTTACTCATTACCTTACTCATCAAGGCAGAGTATTCGGTATGGATTTGTTTGTCGTCGAATGACAAAAAGTTTACGAAGCCCATGACTTCTTCATACCAATTCACCCAGGTATTCATCCGGCCCCAGTCAACATTTCCAACAATGTGGTCGATGTATTTTAATCCAACAGGTGAAGGGTTATAGTCACTTTCCCACGCTCTATATCCTGGCAGGAATTGACCTTTGTAATTCTTTCGCTCCACAAAAATGTGAACTGTTTCGCCATAAGTGTAGATGCCACTTCTCACCACTTCGCCGTGCTCGTCTTTTTCAACAGTAGGCTCCATAAATGGTTTTGCACCACGTTTGGTGGTTTCTTCAAATGCACTTCGCGCATCTTCTACCCATAAGGCAATTACCTTAACGCCATCTCCGTGTTTCTTGATGTGTTCGTTAATAGGCGACTTACTGTTTAAAGGCGTGGTGAGCACCAATCTGATCTTATCTTGTTTAAGCACGTAGCTTACAATATCTCTTGACCCTGTCTCTAATCCTTTGTATGCGTAGGACTGAAAACCAAATGCAGTTTTATAAAAATGTGCAGATTGTTTTGCATTTCCTACGTAGAGTTCGACATAGTCTGTCCCTAACAATGGCAGAAAGTCTTCTGCACCTTCAAAAATTTTTTCAAGTCCATACTCGACTGATTCTAGTTCCTTCTTACTCATAATAAACTTTTAAATAAATGGTTTTTATTGGTTTTTTAAATTACTTGTTTTTAAGATTCTATCCAACTTTTATAATAGGTTCCGTCAGAGAGTTTCAAGCCATCTTCGGTGAGTTGCAATGGCCTGAACGTATCTACCATCACGGCCAGTTCTTCTGTCTTTGTCTTGCCGATACTGCGTTCGGCAGCTCCTGGGTGTGGACCGTGCGGAATTCCTGCAGGATGTAATGTAATTTGTCCAGCTTCGACATCGTTCCGGCTCATAAAATCACCGTCTACATAGTATAACACCTCATCGCTGTCAATATTGCTATGGTTATACGGCGCCGGAATACTTTCTGGGTGATAATCGTACAAACGTGGCACAAAACTACAAACTACTAAGGATGTTGTTTCGAAAGTTTGATGCACTGGAGGCGGTTGGTGAATTCTTCCTGTTATGGGTTCGAAATCGTGAATTGAAAAGGCGTAGGGATAATTATATCCGTCGTAACCCACCACATCGAAGGGATGGGTTGCATATTCCAATTCAAAAATATCGTCTTGTTTTTTTACTTTCATCAAGAACGTGCCTTCTTGGTCGTAGGTTTCGAGTTCTTCGGGTCTTCGAAGGTCTCGTTCGCAGAACGGAGAGTGTTCCAACAACTGGCCAAACCAATTTCGATAGCGTTTTGGCGTGTAAATCGGATCTCGCGATTCTAAGATAAACAGTCGGTTGTCTTCGGTGTCGAAATCTATCTGATAGATAATTCCACGAGGGATAACAAGGTAGTCCCCATATTTGAAGTCGAGGTTTCCGAGAAACGTGCGCAGTTTTCCACTTCCCTTATGGATAAACAGCAACTCATCGGCATCGGTGTTTTTATAGAAATAATCGCGCAATGACTTTCGTGGTGCTGCTAGAATAATACTGCAATCTTTATTGGTGAGTACCGTCTTCCTGCTTTTGAGATAGTCGTCTTCAGGCTTTACATCAAATCCTTTTAGACGAAGGGATTGTATGTTGTTGGCCTGTGCAATTTTAGGTGCCACACTGTATTGCTTCAAAATTTCGCGAACTTGAGTGGGTCTGTTTTCGTGATATATATTGCTGTACATACCATCAAATCCGACAGTTCCAAAGAGCTGTTCGGGATAAAGACTGCCGTCGGGCTTGCGAAATTGGATGTGTCTTTTGCGAGGTATTTTACCAAGAGAATGATAGAATGGCATAAGTGAATGATTAAAAATTTGAAATCAAAAATTCAAGAACAACGTTCAACATCATTATCAAATCATCGTGATGGTTTTTTTTTGACTGATGCGTTTGTTACAAATATCGGAAAAAATTTACGGTATTGTTGTCTAAGCGGTCTTAAAACCTATAACCTAAAGCAACATGCCATTCGTTTGTTGCTCTTTCGGGCGAATAAGCATATTTTAACTCTAACGGTCCGAACAAGGTTTCCAGTCCATACCCGACTGCAAATCCAACGAATTTAGGAGATTCCAACCAATCACCAGTATCGAAGAGGTTGTCGCCTACATTCGCGATGTTCACTGCAAAGTTGACGTGATTTTTTCTGAAAATCTCGTAGTCAAAGTTAATAGTAGACATCACATAGGAATTGCCTCGTATCGAAACGGGCTCGTATCCTAAGAATGGGATGATGTTATTCATTTCCTTAAACCCATAGCCTCCGAGAGCAAAGTCTAGGGGCGTAGATCCTCTCCTTCCAATTTTAAATCCTCCTTCGGCCGAGAAATGAATGGCAAATCTATTCATCGGAGAAAAAGCGTACCCCATTTTGGCTCTGGCTATTGAAAAAGGTTCAAAATCTTTATACCGACCCTGTGCCCACAGATACCAATGTAGGTCGCCAGAAAAGGAAAATCCACGCGTTGGGAAAGTACTACTGTCGTGGTTATCGTATTTTAGATAGCTATACCCACTGTAATAATTGGTGCTTTCGAAAACAGTTTTGGTTAAATCCGAATCCACACCAATTGTTTCGGTCAAATAGCGAAGGTATTTGTGCTCTCCTCCTACGCCAAAAATAAGTGTTCTTATCAATAAGGTTTGGAAATACAATTGATTGGTAAAGTCGCTGTAATTGACTGATAATTTGTTTACTGGCAAGGGATATTCCGCCCCATAATCCACACCCACAAACTCGAGGGGAATATCTGTTTCGAAAAAATGATACTTTGAGTTGATTCCTAAACTCCAATAATATCCTTTATCGATATAGTATTCGAAGTTATACCTAAGGTTGTCGCCTGCAATTAAGTCTACACTTGCCAAATCGTTACCGGTCAACAATCCCTTACGAGAAAAATTGATCAGTGCTGCTGTCCGAAACAGATCATCATAATGCAGGGAGAAACGCAACGAAGCGCGCGACTGGTTTTCAGCCACGTTCACAACGAGCTTGGCTCCTTCTGCGTGATCGCCAATAAACCTGTAATTAATGCTCCTAAAGTTGCCCGTTGCAGACAATGCGTTAACACCTTGACCAAAATCTTTATAACTGAGTTTCATCGGAGGTTTTATTCCCATTTTTCCCATGATATAACTTCGAGTGTAATTTTCATTTCCTTCGATATCGACCACATCGATATGGATACTGTCCTGTCTCAACAGCCTAACTTCTTTATCCATCGTCGGTTTTTGCCGTTGGGCAATCTCTTTAAGTTCTTCCAGAATCTTCGATGCGCTGACTTCTCCGGATTCTAATATTCTTTTACCTTCATCGAAAGACACGACCGAGAATTCGCTAATATCGGGATGGATATAAATATCGGTTTTTATTCGCTTCTCGACCATATCGTTAATGGTGCGATAGTTATTTATCTGCATAAGAATACGAAAGGCAGATTGTAGATCTTCCCGGTTCTTCAAACCGTCTTGAACATCAACGCCAATAATTTTGTCCATTCCCTTTGCGCGAACTTCATCTATAGGATAATTGTTGATCACACCTCCGTCAATCAACACAACATCGTCAATAATTACTGGATTAAACAAAGATGGCAATGCTCCACTTGCCGAAACGGCTAATGGCAAATATCCTTTATCTAAGATTACTTCCTTTCCAGTTTCCACATCGGTAGCCACACAAAAGAAGGGAATTGGCAACTCACTAAAATCTCTGATATCACTGACATGATTAGTGAGTTTAGCGAGAAGATTATACAAGTTCTGACCTTTAGAAAGCCCCGATGGCAATCCGAGTTTAAAATTGTCGAAAGGCAGTGTAATGGCGTATTTTTCAGATTCTTTTTTTTCGTTATACGATTTTGCTTGTCGTGGAATTTCGTCTTGAATTAACTTTTCGAAATTCGTTCCTTTAAAAATACTGTCTAACTGATGCGCAGAATATCCGGACGCATACAGTGCTCCAATGATAGCACCCATACTCGTACCTCCGATATAGTCTATGCGAACCCCCGATTCTTCGATAATCTTTAGCGCACCGATATGTGCCAACCCCTTAGCGCCACCTCCACTAAGAACCAAACCAACCTTCAAATCTTCTGTTTTCCTTTCCTGTGAAAAAGAAAATATCGAAACCATCAATAACACTGTAAATAAAAAGACGTTTTTCATCGATATGATTTTTGTTGGTGATAAGTCAATATTCTTTTAACTTTTATTCTCCTCCGTCTGTGCTTTATCTTGAAAATAAACAATCAGCTTTTTGGCCCGACTAGAACCTACTATTTTGGAAAGTTCATCAAAACTCGCTTCAGACACACGTTTCTTACTCTTAAATTTTCGCAAAAGTTTTAAAACCGTCTTTTCTCCTATTCCAGGAATATGCTGCAACTCGTTGTCTAAAGCCTGCTTGCTTCGTTTATTTCTGTGAAATGTAAGTCCGAAACGATGTGCTTCGTTTCGCATTTGTTGAATGACTTTTAATGTTTCACTTCTCTTATCGAGATAAAGTGGCACTGGGTCATTCGGAAAAAACAATTCCTCCAAACGCTCTGCTATTCCTAGGATGGCAATTTTATCGCGTAAATCGAGACGGTCTAAACTTTTTAAGGCTGCAGACAATTGACCTTTCCCTCCATCTACGATGATCAATTGCGGCAAGGGTTGCTCTTCTTCCAACAATCTTTTATAACGACGATAGACCACCTCTTCCATTGAAGCATAGTCATCAGGGCCTTCTACGGTTTTTATAGTAAACTTCCGATAGTCTCTCTTGCTCGGTTTTCCGTTTTTGAAAACCACACAAGCAGCCACTGCATTGGTTCCCTGAATATTACTATTATCGAAACACTCCATATGCACAGGTTCCTCATTCAACCGAAGATCCTTTTTCATCTGTGCCATAATCCGGTTTTGATGGCGCTCAGGGTCTACAATTTTAGCTTGTTTGAAACGCTCCATCCTGAAATATTTTGCATTTCTCAACGACAGATCCAAGATATGTTTTTTGTCGCCTACTTTTGGAACGTGCACTTTAATCTCGTCGCTCACTTTTAACTTGAAAGGCAGGTAGATTTCTTTAGAAAGCGAATTGAAGCGTTGACGAAGCTCTACGACGGCTAAAAGCAACAACTCTTTATCGGTCTCGTCTAGTTTTTTCCTTATTTCCATGGTATGCGATCGGATAATCGCACCGTGCGATATCTGAAGGTAGTTGACGTAGCCGTATCCTTCGTCTGAAATAATCGAAAACACATCTACATTGTTGATTTTAGGATTAACAACCATCGATTTGGATTGATAATTCTCTAAAATTTCAATTTTTTCTTTGATCTCTTGTGCTGCTTCAAACTTTAGCTCATCGGCCAATGCATTCATTTTATTCCGGAACTTATGAAGTGAGTCCTTAAAGTTTCCTTTTAGGATGTTCCGGATAGCATCGATGTTTTCTATATAATCTACTTCCGTCTGCAGCCCTTCACATGGCCCAAGACAATTCCCGAGATGGTATTCCAAACACACTTTAAATTTACCCTCACTAATATTACTTTGGGAAAGATTGTAATTGCACGTACGCAACGGATACAAGCCCCTGATGAGTTCCATCAACACGCGAACCGTTCGCATATTCGTATACGGACCGAAATATTCCGAACCGTCTTTGACCATTTGCCGTGTCATAAACACACGGGGGAATGGTTCTTTTTTAATGCAAATCCAAGGGTAACTCTTATCGTCTTTAAGCAAGACGTTGTATCGAGGTTGGTATTTTTTAATCAGGTTATTTTCCAGCAATAGCGCATCTGTCTCAGTTTCCACAACAATGTGCTTAACGGTGGCGATTTTCTTGACAAGGATGCGTGTTTTCTTGTTTTCAACAGTTTTGGTAAAGTAGGAAAGAACTCGTTTTTTTAAATCCTTGGCTTTCCCTATATACAATATCTTCCCCTCCTTGTCGTAATATTGATATACGCCAGGTGCATTTGGCAAAGTAGCGATTTGAAGTCTTACGGGCGCATTCTCCATAAGAGCAAATATACCGTTTTACCTGACGAAATCGAAACAAATAAACTAAGATTAAGCCTGAATTCACCTAAGATTTTCACCTTTTGGAACACTCAGTTTACACCAACTGAAACAGTTTTCCAGGCAATGGCCGAATCACTCCTTTTAGCTCCATATTCATCAGTAGGGTAGCGACTTTAAAAACAGGAATACCGCTCTCGATGGCGATGACATCCAAAAGCTCCTTTTCCTTATCTTTTAGCAATCTGTAGATTTTCTTTTCGTCTTCGTCTAATTCTACAAAGAGTTGGGTCTGCACTGGTTTTGGTCTTTTTTCAAGTTCCCATCCCAAGTGATAGATAACATCGGCAGCTGTTGTCAACACATGCGCTTTTTGTTGTTTGATGAGATTGTTACATCCGCGACTTTGTGTATCGGTAGCGCGGCCAGGAACGGCAAAAACTTCCCGATTGTAAGAATTTGCAATATCAGCCGTTACCAAGCTCCCTCCTCTTTCGGCAGATTCGATAACGATGGTTGCTTCAGAAAGCCCCGCAATAACCCGATTTCTTCTGAGGAAGTTGTTTCGGTCAAAGGGATCGTCACTCCAGAATTCCGAAAGAAACCCACCGTTTTTGAGAATGTCTTCAACGTAGATTTTATGTTTTTTCGGATACACTTGGTCTAAACTATGCCCCAAACAAGCAATGGTCTGCAATCCGTTTTCAATTGCTGCGCGATGGGCACAAACATCAACACCATAGGCCAGACCCGAAACGATTACTGGATTTAGCGGTGCCAGTTCGGCAATCAGTTCTTCACAGAAACCTTCTCCGTAATTGGTGACTCTACGTGTTCCCACCACACTGATGATTTTTCGGTTTTGCAAATCGATATTCCCTTTTCCAAAAAGAAGGACGGGACCATCGATGCAATGTTTAAGGAGTTCGGGATAGCGTTTGTCAAGAAAATAATAACAGTCGATTTGGTTATCTTGGATAAACCGCATTTCACGATCTGCTGCTTCCAGCTGATTTTTTCGATGTAAATTTCTAATTCGGAATTGACCAATACCTTCGATCTTTGCGAGCCGGCTATTTTTCTCATTAAAAATTCCTTCTGCCGACCCCACTGTGGCCAAGAGTTTCTTAATAGAGATATCTCCCAGGTTCGGAGTCCGTAAAAGAGCAAGTACATAACGCAGTTCTGAATGAGACAACATGGTGCTGAAAATTAAGGTGGGGAGGTTTCTAAATATACAATTATTTTCATTGTTAATAAATTTCTAAAATCCGAATTGGAAGCTGTTGAAATTTGGTTAACTTTGCTTTAATGGCAATTACTACCTACATATCAGACTTACTCTATCGTTACGAATGCGTTATCCTTCCTGGGTTTGGAGCGTTTCTAACTCGAAACCAATCAGCTAGGATAGATGAGGAGACAAATAGTTTCTATCCTCCCTCAAAAGTCATTTCGTTTAACCGACAATTACAGGCCAATGATGGCTTGTTGGCAAACTATGTCGCATCGGTTGAAAACTGCAGTTATGAAATTGCATTGAGACAGGTTCGCAACTTTTCAAATCACTTGTTGAAGGATTTAGAGAAAGGAGAGACGATTGCTTTTAAAAACATTGGTTTGTTTTCAAAAAATGAAGAAGGTGCCATTCAATTTTCTCCTCGAGAAAATCAGAACTACAATACAACTGCCTTCGGTTTGGCTTCATTTACTGCTCCAAAAATAATGCGGGAAGTTAAGGCAGAAGAAGCAGTATCCGCTACAAAAGAACCTGTTGTTCTCGGGCGCTCCAGAAAACCTTATCTGCGGTACGCAGCCATAGCTGCTGTGGCGCTGATGGCTACAGGATTCGGCGGCATGAAATTCTACGAGAATCAAGTGGAAGTGCAAAATTTGGCGGAACGTCAAAAAGCGCACTCTTTGGTAGAAAATCACATTCAGGAAGCTACTTTTGTAATCGGCAGTCCATTGCCTGCAGTAAACCTTCACCTTGTCAAACACACAGGAAACTATCACATTGTCGCAGGTGCTTTTCGGATAGAGGAAAACGCCGACAAAAAAATGGATCAACTTCGCGAAGAAGGTTATTCTCCAAGAAAGTTAACCTCGCGTTACGGTCTTCACCAGGTTTTATATGAAAGCTTTGAAAAGCGCAGAGATGCTGTAAAGAAACTTTATCAGATCCAACAGGCAGAGAATGTTAATGCGTGGTTATTAGTTAAAGAAATCGACTGATTTATTTCGACCATGCTATCCTTCCTTCTCATTTTAAACGCAAACAATTAGGCCTGAAAACTCCATCAGGGTTAAAAATATGGTGTAAAATCTCATAGAATTATGAGAATCCTTTTGTATAGTTGGATATCTTTGTTTGAAAAACTTCCTATGACCGCGAAAACACCGAGTGAATCCTTAACCATTGTAACCGATCTTGTTCTACCTAGCGAAACCAATCCTATTGGAAATATGTTCGGAGGCGAGTTATTAGCCCGGATGGATCGTGCCGCGAGCATTGCTGCAAGACGCCATTGCGGCCAGATTGTAGTAACCGCCTCGGTAAACCACGTAGCTTTCAGTAAGATGATTCCGTTGGGTAGTGTGGTAACGGTTGAAGCTAAGGTTTCTCGTGCCTTCAATAGTTCCATGGAAATCTATATGGATGTATTCATTGAAGACAGAGAAAATAGAGAGCGCACGGTTTCTAACGAAGCTATCTATACATTTGTCGCGGTAGATGAAGCAGGAAAACCAGTACGTGTTCCAGAAATTATTCCCGAAACAGATTTGGAAAAAAGTCGTTTTGACGCTGCTTTGCGAAGAAAACAATTGAGTTTGGTCTTGGCTGGTAAAATGAAACCCAATGATGCCACCGAGTTAAGAGCCTTGTTTCAATAAAGAGCTTTCTCTCAATTATTTATGATACATCTCTTTCCATTGTGAAAAATATTTTCCACATTTGTATTATTCTTTAATTAAAATCAACCATATTTATTCACAAACACTTCGGTAATTCATCCCATTAATACCGATACAACACACTATATTTATGATGAAAAGTAACTTTACTCTCCCTAAAATTTTATGCACTTTATTAGTTTTATTTTCATTTTCAGCAGCATTTGGACAAGCTCCATCCACCATTGAATTTAGAGGTGAAACTATTGAGATGCCGGAAAACATTATGGATTTCAATTGGGACCAATTGACGAATTCCTCCAAGTTGGACAAAGGATATGTTGGTTTGGTTCAATTTTATGAGACGCCAAAACAAGAAATTCAAGACCTTTTCAAAGCTAACAACTTGAATTTGATGGGTTATATCCCACACCAAACATACCTTTTTTACTTCCCATTAAACACTTCGATAGGTTTTCTGCGCGATAATGGCGTGAGAAGTATTGTTCCACTATCAAGTAGAGTAAAGCTTTCTGAATCTCTAAAAACCGAACACTTTGAAAGTTGGGCATGGGATGGCGACCAACTATTAATTTCTATGGAGTATTTTGATCAAGCGAATCTTCAAGAAGTGTTGGCTGATTTGAAACAACTCAATGCAAGAACTTTAGAAATTTACTCAGACCATAATATTTTAGAATTGGCGATACATCCAAATTCATTAGACCTTTTATCTGAACGTTCTTATTTGAGATGGGCAGAATTGGTTAATCCTCCACCTGTCAAAGACGATAATAACGGTCGTGGACTTCACCGTTCTAACGGTTTAGATACGCGTACAAGCGCTGGTCGTGATTATACAGGAAGAGGAGTAGGCGTCATGGTCCGCGACGATGGTTTTGTAGGACCACATATTGATTTCGAAGGCAGAATTACAAACTACTCAAACCGTAGAAATGCATCTCACGGTGATGGAGTTGCAGGAATCATGTCGGGTGCAGGGAATTTAATTCCTGAAATGAGAGGAATGGCTGCAGGATCTGAGGTTCATGTTGTTAACTATACTCCTAATTTCTTAGATTATTCAACTACTAGCTTAATCAATGACGGTAGTGTTCAAATTACTAATTCATCATATTCTGATGGTTGTAATGGTGGATACACCTCGATTGCAAGAACAGTAGACAGCCAAACTTTAGCCACACCTTCATTAATGCACGTTTTCTCTGCTGGAAACTCCAACGGATCAAATTGTGGTTACGGTGCAGGCGGCCAATGGGGAAACATTACTGGAGGCCATAAGCAAGGTAAAAATGTGGTTACTACTGCAAACGTAGCCGCTGATGCAAGATTGGAAAACTCGAGCAGTAGAGGTCCTGCCACAGACGGAAGGATAAAGCCAGACATTACCGCACACGGTCAAGGTCAACGTTCAACAAACGAAAACAACACTTATCAAACTTTTGGAGGAACTTCAGCTGCCGCTCCTGGAATTGCCGGTGTTTCTGCACAACTCTACGAACTATATGCTGATTTAAACGGTGGCAACCACCCGCAATCGGCGCTGATTAAAGCAGCAATTTTAAACACTGCTAATGACGCTGGAAACGTAGGTCCAGACTTCAAATTTGGATGGGGAATCATCAATGGCCTTAGAGCCGGGAAACTCATTGAAGACGAAAGATACCTTTCAGACGAGATTTCACAAGGTGATGTGAATACACACACCATTAATGTTCCTAGCGGTACAAAGCAAGTGCGTTTTATGGTTTATTGGAGCGATGCGGCAGCTGTAACAGGCGCTAACCCTGCATTGGTTAATGACTTAGACCTTACCGTTAAAGATCCTTCTAACAATACCTTACTGCCTTGGGTTTTAGATCACACACCTACTCCAACTGCACTTAACAGCCCAGCCCAACCAGGTATCGATCGATTAAACAACATGGAGCAAGTATTGATAAACAATCCAAGTGCTGGTAACCATACCATTACCATTACAGGACACAACGTACCACAAGGCCCACAAGAATATTTTCTTGTTTACGAAATTATCACAGAAAACCTAACAATCACGTATCCGAATGGTGGCGAAAACCTAAAGATGTATACTAGAGAATACATTCAATGGGATGCAATCAACACAACTCAGAGTTTCGAGATTGAATATTCAACCGACAACGGAGCTACTTGGACTGACCTTGCAACAGTTCCTGCTCAAACGTATCTGTACGAATGGAATGTACCGAGTGATGCGCCTACTGGAAAAGGTTTAATTAGAGTTACAAGTGGATCATACCAAGATGTTAGCGATGCTACTTTTAATGTTGCGAGAACACCGAATATAGTTAATGTAGCCGTAGTTTGTGAAGATTATGTTACTTTCGATTGGAACCCTATTGATGGAGCAGATTCTTATGACCTTTATATTTTGGGAGAAAAATATATGGAAGTAGCAGGAAGTTCAAACACAACTTCAGTTACGATTCCGATTGATGATCCTAATGCTGATTTCTGGTATGCTCTAGTTTCTAAAAACGAAGTTGATGGATGGAGAAGCTCTAGAAGTCCAGCAAAATACTACGAAGGAGGGCTTAAGGCTTGTACCGTTGGAATTGATGATAATACGTTCGAAAATCTTTTCTCAATGTATCCAAACCCAGCAACAAGCGAAGTTCATATTGAATTCTCAAATAGCTCTTATGCTGTTGAAGGAATTACAATTTCAAATAGCTTAGGTCAAGTAGTTGGTGAAATAGAAACAAACGCTAGTTCTCATATAACTTTTGACGTGTCTAAGTATGCACAGGGAATTTACTTTGTTACGATCAACGCAGGCGAATTTACTGCAACAAAGAAGCTGATCATCAACTAAATTTCCGTTGTAATTAGAAAGTAATTGTTTTAATAAAAAGCTGTCCTGAATTAAATTCACGACAGCTTTTTTAATTTCACACAGCTGCTTAAAACAAAACCGAATAAAACACTGAACAGCCGTAAGCGTTGAAATAAAAAGATTTACTAAACAATTTTTGTGCTGAAATAAAATATGATTTTTCAACACACAATCCGTATCTTGCCATGAATAAAATCAAGTTTTGAAAAAAGTTATAGGAAGAATAGATAAAGCCGATTTTCCTCTTTTACACCTATTTGATATTGAAGTGAAAATCGACACAGGTGCATATACGTCCTCGATACATTGCAAGAATGTAAAGGTGGAGGACAACTACTTAAAATGTCAGTTCCTCGATGAAAGTCACCCACAATACCACGAAAGGGAATTTATATTCGACGAATATGACGTGAAAGTTGTAAAGAGCAGCAATGGCATAGCAGAACCTCGTTACCGCATCAAAACAAAGATTGTGATGTTCGGAAAAAGCTATGACATTTTTTTAACATTAAGTGATCGGGAAGAAATGCGATACCCTGTACTTTTGGGTCGCACCTTTCTCAGCAGACGATTTATCGTTGATATAAACAAAACGAACCTTTCCAGTAAACTCAAATCAAAAGAGAGCCCATGATTTTTTCCCTATACCACATCAATAACCTCAAAAAGCACTGTTCATGAACATAAAAATTCTCTCTACCAATCCACATCTCTACTCAACTAAACGTTTAGTAGAAGCCGCAAGGATCCGGAAACACCATGTGGAGGTCATCAACCACACGAAATGCGACATCGTCATTGAAAAGAAAAATCCGATAATCTATTACAATGGTAGGAAAATCACGGATGCAGATGCTATTATCCCCCGCATTGGAGCCTCGGTTACGTTCTATGGCACCGCAGTTGTTCGCCAATTTGAGATGAGACGAGTGTTCACAACAACGGAATCGCAAGCATTAGTGCGCTCGAGAGACAAATTGCGCAGCCTACAGATATTGTCACGAGCCGGATTAGGCCTTCCAAGAACGGTTTTCACCAACTATTCCAGAGACGTCCAAAAAATTGTAGAAGAAGCTGGCGGCGCACCTGTAATCATAAAATTACTTGAAGGTACCCAAGGCATCGGCGTAATCTTGGCTGAAACAAGAAAAGCAGCGGAATCGGTAATAGAGGCTTTCAACAACCTACAAGCACGGGTTATAGTTCAAGAATTCATCAAGGAATCGTCTGGGTCCGATATCCGGGCTTTTGTGGTAGACGGCCGTGTTGTCGGTGCTATGAAGCGCCAAGCCAAGGATGGTGAGTTCAGGTCTAATCTACATCGTGGCGGAACGGCAACGGTTATTCAACTTACAGACGAAGAAGAAACCGTAGCTCTAAAAGCGGCAAAAGCCATGAGTTTAGACATTGCTGGAGTCGATATGCTACAATCCGATCGTGGCCCATTAATCTTGGAAGTAAACTCCTCTCCTGGCCTCGAAGGGATAGAAGAGGCGACTGGGAAGGATATTGCCGGTGAAATCATAAAATATATTGAACGAAACGTGTAATAATGGCCAAAAAAGATAAGCACGATATCGTTATACTAAAGGAGCGGATTGGATTGGGTGAAAGCCGCAGAATAGATTTCGGTATTGCCAAACTTTACACCGCAACACCGGTAGAGATTCCCGTAATCATAGAACGTTCTATTCATCCGGGTCCTACAATACTTATTACTGCAGCCCTTCACGGCGATGAGATCAACGGTGTAGAAATAGTGAGGCAACTACTTTCCCGAAAGCTCAACAAGCCCAAACGCGGCACGATTATATGCATTCCAATTTTGAATGTCTTCGGATTCCTACAAAACAATCGCTATTTTCCTGACGGACGCGACCTCAACCGAGTTTTCCCAGGAACCAAATCAGGTTCTTTGGCAAGCAGAGTAGCGTATTATTTCTCGAGAGAAATCTTGCCCCATGCCGATTTATGTCTGGATTTTCACACCGGTAGCGCAAGCCGTTTTAACGCACCCCAAATCAGGATCAGACCCGGAGATGACAACCTCTTAAAATATGCCCGAGTTTTCAATGCCCCTTTTACGGTCTATTCCAAGATGATTGATAAATCGTATCGCAAAACAGCAGACAATAAAGGGATTCCCTACTTATTATTTGAAGGTGGAAAAAGTTTAGAAAATAACAAAAACATCGCTAAGGAAGGAGTAGACGGCATCATGCGTATCTTAGACCACCTCGATATGCTAAACCAAAAAAAGGTTCCCGTTGCGACCCACGGACAAACTGTAATTATCAACAAAGCAAAATGGGTAAGAGCCCATAGAAGCGGATTGCTCCATGTTAAAGTGGAATGCAATACCTTAGTCAATAAAGGCGATCTTCTCGCCACCATTACAGATCCCTATGGAAAGATGCGCATTCGCGTATCGGCCCCAAACACTGGCTATATCATCAATGTAAACCAATCGCCAATCGTTAACCAAGGCGATGCCATTTTCCACTTATCAACCTCGTTGCTTTCTAAGGCATAACCGAAAATCAACCGATTTTATGATCGATAAAAACGCACTCAGGAAAAAGTATATCAATCTTCGAAACAACCTGTCTAAAGACGAAATTATCGAGAAGAGTATTCAAATTGCAAACCAAGCGTTGACCCTTCCCATTTGGGGCCCATCATACTATCATCTCTTCTTGACTATGGAAGAAAAAAAAGAAGTTCAAACCGAGTTTCTCCTTCATATCCTTCAAGGAAAGGACAAAAGTGTCGTAGTTTCCAAATCGAATTTTGAAACCCACGAAATGGATAATTTCTTGCTTCAGGAAAACACGGTTTTAAAAGTTTCTAAATATGGAATTCCCGAACCCGTATCGGGTATCGTCATTGAACCCACAATGGTAGATGTCGTTTTTGTTCCTTTATTAGCTTTCGATATATCGGGTCACCGCGTGGGGTATGGGAAAGGATTCTACGATCGATTTTTAGCAAGGTGCAGGATGGACGCCATCTTTGTCGGACTTTCATTTTTTGAGGCCGAGTCTAAAATCGACTCAACTTCAGATGATATTCCGTTAGATTTTTGTGTTACTCCTGAGAAAATTTATTCCTTTTAAGCGACACTATTCCTCATCCTCGTTTTTTGGGAAAGCTTTTTTGTTGAAAATCAAAAGAAGTGCCACCGCTACACTAATCGAAGAGTCAGCGATATTGAAGACAGGATCGAAGAATGTGAAATGTTGTCCTCCCCAAAAAGGAATCCAAGTAGGCAACGTATCGTTGTATAAGGGAAAGTATAACATATCGACCACCTTTCCGTGAAAAATTGTTCCGTAACCTCCTTCTGTTGGGAACATAGAAGCTACTTGCTGATGGCTGTCGCTGAAGATAACACCATAAAAAACCGAATCGATGATATTTCCTAGCGCCCCTGCAAAAATAAGCGAAATGCTGAGCACCAATACCTTAGGCGCTTGCTTTCGAATCGAATCCCACAACCAATAGCCAATACCTGCAATAGCGACAATTCTGAATAGGGTTAATGCCAATTTGCCGTATGCACCTGGAATTTTTGCTCCCCACGCCATTCCTTCATTTTCTACAAATAAAATCCGGAACCATTCAAAAACGTATACTTCTTGCCCTAGCACAAAGTTAGTTTTGATATAAATCTTGGATACTTGATCGACGATCAAAACCAAGGCGATAATTAACGAGGCTTTTTTTAAGGTCATATTGCTATGATACGAAGGCAGACGGGCTTCTTTTATAATTTGGTTCAATCTGCAAAAGTAGGCAAAAATAGGAGTTTTCTTGGCCATTAGACAAAGAAAATCCGCTGCAACGCGTCCTATTCCGTCCGAGAAGCATAAGAATAAAGGCCGTTTAAAAACCCTTTAAACGACCTTATCATTAATTCTGTTCGGGCGATTACTTCTGCCTATTCTTCGCTTCGATACTCAACGTAGCGTGCGGAACGAGCTTGAGTCGCTCTTTGTTAATCAGTTTCCCAGTAACCCGACAAATACCATACGTTTTGTTTTCGATGCGAACCAAGGCATTTTTCAAATCGCGGATAAATTTCTCCTGGCGAATTGCCAACTGCGAATTTGCTTCCTTACTCATCACCTCACTTCCTTCGTCGAAAGCTTTAAAAGTTGGCGATGTATCGTCGGTACCGTTATTACTATCGTTTTTATAGGCACTTTTTATCAAGTCGAGTTGCTCGGTTGCCTTTGCTATCTTTTCGTTAATCAGCTCTCTGAACTCTTGAAGTTCAGCATCTGAATACTTTGTTTTCTCTGTCTCTGTCATAACCTAATGTTTATTAATGTTAATACAAGTCTCAATCTCGTCAAACTCGATTTTGTTTCCTTCTTCGAGTTTCGGATGAAATTGCAACATCTCAGTCAAAGTTTCTTCTTTGATATATTTTAAATTTTGTTCCACCGCCGTCATTAACTTTTCATCTTCTTGTAAGTCGACGTCAATCCTATCGGTCACTTCAAATCCACTATCTCTTCTCAAGTTTTGGATTCGATTCACTAATTCTCGAGCGATTCCTTCATTTCGCAATTCAGGTGT
>Ga0209075_1001086_pt1 | contig 25954 bp, 19 predicted proteins | sample Stecom2011_FD_187523 | JGI IMG/M metagenome (GOLD analysis project Ga0209075, IMG submission 187523) | Agricultural soil microbial communities from Utah to study Nitrogen management - Steer compost 2011 (SPAdes) (version 2) | ecosystem: Environmental > Terrestrial > Soil > Agricultural land...
TCAATAAAATGGGTAACCTTTTTAAGCTTAAGAATATTATAACAAATCTAAAACACGTTCCAATGCCATGCCACGAGATCCTTTAATGAACAAGGTGGCGTTTTCTAAAGTCTTGAAATTGAATTTCATTTTAAAATCATCGAAAGATGTATAGGATTCGTTGTTTTCTGGAAGGGCATGATGGAAATTTTCACCCACAAAAATCACTTTCGAAAGGTTTAATGAATTTGCCAATTCGGCAATGGCCATATGTTCTGCTTTGGCCTCTTTTCCTAATTCGAACATATCGCCAAGAATGGCAATTTTGTTTGTAGCTTCTAATTTCCCGAAATTATTTAAGGCAACAGCCATGCTTGAAGGATTGGCATTGTAGGCATCCAAAATAATTTGCGTGTGTCCTTTTTCGATAATTTGCGATCGGTTATTTTTAGGCACGTAAGATTCAATAGCTTCTTTTATTTGTTTGTCATCCACTTTGAAATAAGCACCAATAGCAATAGCAACCGAAATGTTATTGAAATTATATTCTCCAATCAGTTGACTGTTAATTTGATGGTTGTTGTAGTTAATACTCACCTTAGGTTGGGCGCTTTTAAAATGAATCGTGAAATCCTCGGTCTTATTTTGACCAAAAGTAATTGTGGTAGCTCCTTGGCTTTTTTCTAATTGAATGGAATCGGAGGAATTAACAAAAATGGTTTTCTTGTGGTTTATTAAGTGTTGATAGAGTTCTGATTTTGCTTTAATTACACCTTCTACGCTTCCAAAACCTTCTAGATGTGCTTTTCCAAAATTGGTTATTAGCCCGTAATCTGGAAACGCCAAGTTGCATAAAAGCTCTATTTCTTTAGGATGATTGGCGCCCATTTCAACTATGCCAATTTCTGTATCCTTAGTCATTTTTAATAGTGTTAAAGGCACGCCAATATGGTTGTTAAGATTGCCAATAGTGGCAGAGGTTTTGTATTTTTTGGATAAGACGGCATGGATCAACTCTTTGGTTGTGGTTTTTCCATTGCTACCGGTTAAAGCAATAATGGGTAATTTTAAATATTTTCTATGAAAGGTTGCTAACGCCTGAAGTGTTTGTAGAACATTTTCTACCAGAATGCATTGATTGTTTACGACAAATTCTTCTTCATCTATAATACAGTACGAAGCGCCATTTTCCAAGGCTTGTTTGGTGAAGGCATTGCCATTGAAGTTGTCACCTTTAAGCGCGAAATACAAATCGTTTTTCGTTATTTTCCGCGTATCTGTTGACACAGATGGATGCTTTAAAAAAAGCGCATGTATGTGTTCTATATTCATAGAATAAAAGTATAAAAAAAGTCCTAACTTATGGTTAGGACTTTTTAAAAAGATATGAAAAATTCTTAGTTTTTTGTTTTGTTCTTGTTTTTGGATTTAGAACCAACTCTAGACATAGCACATCTAAAGCCAATATAATCTGTAGCCATAGTTTGTGGGAAATAACGTCTTTGTGCTGGATCTAACCAGTATTCTCTGTCTTTCCAAGAACCACCTTTGTACACACGAACTTCGTCGTTGATTAATGAGGTTCTTTTATCAGACTTGTCATACGATCTAATTAATGCACCTGTAGAATCATCTACTTCTACATTGTGTTTAGGCGAATTGTACATTTTGCCAGTTACAGAGTTTTCTTCACCTTCAGGGTTTTCTTCATCTCCGAAGCTCTCTCTATATTGACGGGACGATTGTTTATCACCATCTCTAAAGTTTCTGTTGTCCGATCTGTCAAAGTTTTGTCTTAAATAAGTTTCATCTTCATCTACAGCAACTTGAGCAATTTCTCCAGGTAAATCTCTTGCAACAATTTTCCCATTAGGTAAGGTGTCGAAAACAATTTCATCTGTAGTTACAATTTTTACGGTTCCGTCTTCATTTATAGCATTTTTAGTATAAACGTTTCCACGGTAATAGTTAAAATCGTTAAACTCGTCGTCAATTATTGGTCTGTAAACATCGGCCACCCATTCGGCTACGTTTCCAGCCATATCATATAGTCCAAAATCGTTTGGAGCATATTGTTTTACTTGGTTGGTAATATCGGCACCATCGTCAGACCATCCTGCAATTCCACCGTAATCACCTTTTCCTTGTTTAAAGTTAGCTAATTGATCTCCTCTAACTTTACGTTTTCCAGAACGTGTGTATTGTCCATCCCAAGGATATTTTTTTCTACCTCTAATAATATTATAGTCTCTTAATTCAGATAATCCTAAGGCAGCATATTCCCATTCAACTTCTGTTGGAAGTCTGTAGCTAGGTGAAATAATACCAGTTTCTCTACCTGCATATACATTTATAGGTTCTCCATCAGCAGAGGTTTGAACTCGTCTTCTTGTATTTGTAGGGTCGGTAAGTTCGGTGTTTCCACCATACACTTGTGAAGGTGCATTAATATAGGTATCTGTATTAAATGTTTGATCGGCATTTACTTCTGTTACTTTCGCGTCTCTTGCAATGTAACCAGCTTTTTCTAAATACCATTCGTTTACACGATCTGTTCTCCAGTTAGCAAATTCCACAGCTTGAATCCAACTTACTCCTACAACAGGGTATTCTCCATAACCTGGATGACGTAGATAGTTTTCAGTCATAACTTCGTTGTAACCTAAACGGTTTCTCCAAACTAAAGTATCTGGAAGCGCTCCATAATAAATGGCTCTGTAGTTTTCTTCGGTTGGTGGATACGTTCTTTTTAACCAATCTAAGTATTCCATATACATTTTGTTGGTAACTTCCGTTTCATCCATGTAAAAGGACTGTACGTGCTGCTGGTTAGGCGTGTTGTTCCAATCGTGCATGACATCGTCTTGAACGCGACCCATGGTAAAAGTACCACCTTCTACAAACACCAGCCCAGGAGCTGTTTCTTGTTCTTTAAATTGTGTGTTGTATTGAAACCCGCCATCCTTGGAGTTTATGTCCCAACCAGTAGCTCTAGAGCTATTGGAACTAGATGAGCGTTTGCAACCAACTGTTGTTATAGAAATTGCTAAGAGTAACAAAATCTTAAATGCCATAACTTTTTTCATATCCATACTTTTAAGTAAGCTTATAATATTTTTGGTGACGCAATATAAGAAATATCGGTTATAATACAAGTTAAATTATAAAAATTGATGATTATTTTATGTATTTCATCCTGTTTATTGGACCTTATAACGATGTTTTCTTGAGTGTAATCCCACTAATTTGTGTATAAATAACGTCATTATTTATAAATTATTATTGTAATTTTGAAAGGTTTTCTAAAATTGTCTGTTTTGTCATACTAACAAGCAATTAATCACGTTATCTAATCAATGAAAAAGAAATTTTTATTCCTATTTTTTTTTGCGACTCTCGTTCTCTATTCACAACAAAAGCAATTTAAAATTCTTTGGGAAGGAGAGAACGTCTTAGCAACCGAAAGTTACGCTATTAAGGTGCCTGCTTTTAACGAAGCTAATTATAATTATGATCCAACAGATGGATTGCAATTTATAGCTCAATGGCAAATTAATCAACCGGTTGATGAGAGCTCTGTACGTGTAAGTCACGTTAGTTATAGTAGCATGACAAGCAAGGAGTTGCTAGATTTGGATATTGAAAGCTTGCCTAGCGAATTAACTTATCAGCTTAAAACATCAGTGGCTAGGGATAACATGCATGCGTTTTTTATATTGTCTCCTATAATTAAAGAAGCCAATGGGAGTATTAAGAAAGTTACTTCATTTTCTGTTACTTATTCCAATGGAAGGCTTCCTTCAAATAGAAATCAACGAGTTATTAGCAATTCTGTATTAAGCAGTGGGCAATGGTATAAGTTCCAAGTAGAACGAACGGGCGTATTTAAAATTACAAAAGATTTCCTGACTAGAATGGGGGTTAATGTAAATAATGTTGATCCGCGAACCATTAAACTTTATGGAAATGGCGGTAGAATGATTCCTTATGCCAATTCTGAACCTTATCCTATAGATGTTGCAGAAAACGCCATTCGTGTGATAGGAGAAAGTGATGGTGTTTTTCACGATAGCGATTATATCTTGTTTTATGCACAAGGACCCTTTGGTTTTGATGAAGCTAGCAATACCCATATTAACAATTATACTGAAAAAACCTTTTATTATATAAACATTAGTCCTGGAAATGGAAAACGAATTCAACCGTTTATGCAACCTTCTGGACCTGTGGATTTGATGATTGACACGTTTCAAGATTACAAATTTCATGAAAAAGACGACTACAATTTAGTAACTGTTGGAAGACGTTGGTTTGGAGATAAATTCGATTTGGAAGATACCAAATCCTTCGACTTTAGTTTTCCAGACCTAGTAACTTCAGTACCTGTTAACTTGAAGGTTTATCTTGGTGGCACATCTGTAACACCAACTTCCATGATAGTAAAAGTGAATGGCAATAATATTACAACCATGCCAATTCCAGCAACTACCGACACTAATTTGGCTACCGAGTCTATTTATAATGGTGCCATTAATGTAGGTTCATCTAATTTATCGGTGTCCTTAATATATAACAAAGGAGGAAACCCATCTGCTTTGGCTTATATCGATTATATTTCTTTAGAAGCAACCAGAGCTTTAAACTTTTCAGGAAATCAATTTACCTTTAAAAATAAAGCAGTCACCCAAATGGCTGGAATTGGACAATACAATGTTACCAATACCTCTCAGGTTAGGGAGATATGGAATGTTACGGACATATATAATGTTACTACTTATGCCAATACAAATAATAGCTCTAGCTTAAGTTTTACTTCCAGTTTAGGAAGCTTAAAATCGTATGTCATTGTAACTCCTTTAGATTACTATGAACCTTCGCAGAGTTCTAATTCGTCGGTTTACAATCAAAATTTAAAAGGAACTATTTTAAAAAACAATCAAGGACAAAATGATGATATTGATTATTTAATAGTTACCCCTAACAATCTCTATGGTCAAGCCGAAAGATTGGCACAAATAAACAGAGTAAACAACAACTTAAAAGTGAAAGTTGTTGGTTTAAATGAGATTTATGCCGAATTTAGTACAGGAAACCAGGATATTGGTGCCATAAGGAATTTTGTGAAATACATTTATGATAATGCCAGCGCTCCTGATAAACGTATTAAATACCTTTGTTTGTTTGGAGATGGCTCTTACGATTATAAAGACCGAATTCCAAATAACACCAATTTAGTGCCGTCTTGGCACGCCTACAATAGTTTTAATCTGACTAACTCGTTTATTTCAGACGATTATTTTGGAATGATGGATGACAACGAAGGCGATATGGCTATATCGGATAAATTGGATATTGCCGTTGGTAGAATCTTGGCCGAAAATTATCAAAGTGCTTCAGAACTCGTAGATAAAATAGAAAGATATTATATAGATGCTTCCTTTGGAAGTTGGAGAAATAATTTTGTAGTTATTTCTGATGATGTGGATATAGCTTGGGAACAATCTCTTCAAGCAACTACAGACTTTATTGGCGATGAGGTAGCAGCCGAAAAACCTTTTATTAATGTGACCAAAATCCATACCGATGCTTACAAGCAGGAATCCTCTGCTGGAGGAAACAGATATCCTACCGTAAATGTGGCCATTAAAAATGCCATAGAAACAGGAGCTTTGGTAATTAATTATTTTGGCCATGGAGGAGAAGATGGCTTGGCTCACGAGCGTATTTTTGAAAAACCAGATGCTCAAAGCTTGAACAATGTATGTAAACTAAACTGTTTTGTAACGGTTACTTGCGAGTTCACCAAATTCGACAATCCGCAACGTCCTACAGCAGGAGAATATACCTATTGGAATAAAGATGGAGGTGCTATTTCTTTAATAACTACCACCAGACAGGTTTTTGTAAATGTTGGAATTACCTTTAATAAGGTTTTAGAACAATATTTATTTTCTTTTGGCAATAACACGCCTTATGATGGTCATGAATACCCAACCATGGCCGAAGCCTTGAGGTTAACAAAAATAGATCCGGCCATTTCTGTTATCGGTCAAAGGAGATTGGTGTTTTTTATTGGCGACCCAGCTATGAAACTGGCCTTTCCGAAACCAAATATTGTATTGACAAAAGTAAACGATGTGCCTGTAAACGGAACTATAGATGTTTTACAAGCCTTAAGTCATGTGAAGTTATCAGGACAAGTTACAGATTTGACCGGAAATCTTATGTCCGATTATAATGGTGTACTTTCTACAACCATCTATGATAAAAACACGCAAAGAAAAACCTTAGGAAATGATGGAACTAAAGATGGTGGGCAATTAATTATCATGGATTTTGAAACCTTGGGACCTATTATTTTTAGAGGCCAGTCGTCTATCGCTAATGGACAATTCGATATCGAATTTGTCGTGCCAAAAGATATAGGGATTCCTGTAGATTATGGACGCGTAAGTTTTTATGCGAAAAGGAATGGCGTGCATGAAGATCAGGCAGGAGCGAGTGTCAATCAAGTTCAAATAGGTGGCTTAAATTCCAATGCGCCAGAAGACAATATAGGTCCAGTTATTGCCGCATACATGAACGACGAAAGCTTCGTGTCTGGTGGTATTACCAATAGATCTCCAAATTTACTGATAAAACTAGAAGACGAAAATGGTATCAATACAGCCAGTGGTATTGGTCATGATATTGTTGGAATTTTAGATGGTGACGAGGCCAATCCGTACATCTTAAACGATTACTATCAAACAGAATTGGACAATTATAAAAAAGGAATTGTAAATTACCCCTTAAGAGATTTAGAGCCAGGATTGCACACCATGTCTGTAAAAGCTTGGGATGTTTATAATAATTCCTCTACCACAGAAATCCAATTTGTGGTATTTGACGAAAATCAGCAATTGGTTATCGAAAATGTTTTAAATTATCCAAATCCCTTTGTTAATTACACCGAATTTTGGTTTAATCACAATAGTTCAGAATCTTTAGACGTTTTAGTACAAATATTTACTGTTTCTGGAAAGTTGGTTCGAACCCTAAATGGCCAAACAAACAATGGGGAGTGTTGTAACAACGGAACTACTTCATTATCAAGAGATATGATCTGGGATGGGCGTGATGATTTTGGAGATAGAATAGGTAAAGGTGTGTACATTTACAAGCTTACCGTGCGTTCTGCTGCCCTAAATAAAACGGTAGAGAAGGTAGAGAAACTTGTTATACTATAATAAAAATATATATTTGCTAAATAAAAATAATTTATGAAGAAATCAATTTTAATATTGTCGGCATTTGTTTTTGCTGTTCAAATACAAGCTCAAAATATTGTTGAAGAAATTACCCCAAACCCATACGATTCAAGAGTTATTACTACTGGAGTTCCTTTCTTGCTAATTGCTGCCGATGCACGTGCGGGAGCTATGGGAGATATGGGAGTAGCAACTTCTGCCGATGCTTTTTCTCAACAATGGAATGCTTCTAAATATGTGTTTTCTGAAACCAAACAGGGTGTTGGAGTTAGTTACACCCCTTATTTAAGCAAATTGGTTAACGATATTTTCTTAGGAAGTGTTACGTATTTCAATCGTTTAAACGAAAGAAGTGCTTTTGCCGCCAGTTTTAGATATTTTTCTTTAGGTGAGATTGAATTTGTTGAAGATGAAAATCAGACCCCTTTAATCCAAAGCCCTAACGAGTTCACTTTCGATGTGTCTTATGGTTTAAGATTAAGCGATCAATTTGGGATGGCAGTTGCCATGCGTTATTTAAATTCCAATTTAAAAATTCCTGATGGAAATAACGATACCTCTGCAGCTAGTACCTTTGGGGTAGATGTTTCAGGGTTTTACCAAAGTGAAGAGGAAGCTTATAATAGCTTTAATGGAAAATATAGATTTGGATTTGCTATTCAAAACATTGGGCCTAAATTTAAATACGATGAAGGAGGCCAAGAGAATTTCCAACCTACAACCTTGCGTTTAGGAGCAGGATTTGATTTTATTTTGGACGACTTTAATAAAATAACCTTATCTACAGAGTTTACAAAACTACTCGTGCCAACACCTCCAATTACAGGAACAAAATTAGTTTATGAAGACGTTAATAATGATGGGGTTTATAATCCAGCCGATGGAGATATTGAAATAAGTAAAGAAACAAATTATATTATTGAAGGAAAAGATCCAGATGTTGGTTTTATGAAAGGGATGTTCCAATCCTTCTCTGATGCGCCAGGAGGTTTTAGCGAAGAAATGCAAGAATGGACCTGGGCCTTAGGAGCAGAATATTACTACCAAGATTCTTTTGCTTTTAGAGCAGGATATTTTCATGAAAGTCCAGAAAAAGGTGCCAGACAATTTTTTGCTATTGGAGCCGGATTTAAATACAATGTTATTGGTATCGACTTGTCTTATTTGTTCTCTGCATCAAAAGTGCCAAGTCCTTTAGAAAACACCTTGCGTTTCTCTTTAACCTTTAATATAGATAGAGAAGCTTATACAGAATATTAAGATATAAAGTAAAAATAAACAAAAAACTATTGCCAAACGCAATAGTTTTTTTGTCTGAAATAGTATCGTTACCTTTAAGTATATGTCAAACAGATGAAAGAAATAATAATTGAAGCTAAATTAACCGTTTATGATAATCTAGACGCGTTATCGGAAGATATCATAGCACTTATGGATCAAGCAGCCATTGCTAGGAAAAACTCATATTCCCCGTACTCTAAATTTAGTGTTGGAGCTGCCATCCTTTTGGATAATAATGAGATCGTTTTAGGTTCCAACCAAGAAAACGCATCCTATCCTTCAGGTTTGTGTGCAGAACGCACGGCTATTTATTATGCTGGTTCGCAATATCCAGATGCTAAAATATTAAAAATGGCTATTATTGCTGGATCTAGGATTCATCAAACCATTACACCAATTCCTCCTTGCGGTGCCTGTAGGCAGGCTATTGCAGAATACGAAGTCAAGCAAAATGCCGATATTGAAATCTACTTTATGGGAGAATCCGGAAAAGTTGTAAAATCGCATTCCCTAGCTAATTTATTGCCTTTAGGTTTTGATAAGTCTGTGTTATAAGGAACACTTTTAAGAATTTAATAGACTTCCCTTAAAGTTTTACGATTTACAGTTTTTTCATTAGTGACTAAAGTGTTACTTTTGTTATCTGTTTCTCTCTGTTATTTAAAAAAGAGAAATTGTTCTTAAACCCTAGAGAGGTTTATATTGAAAACTATTTTTTTAATATGTAAATAAATGCAAAAAATAACCAAAGAAGTTTACCTAAAATGGTATGAGGATATGTTGTTCTGGAGAAAGTTTGAAGACAAACTTGCTGCCGTTTATATTCAACAAAAAGTAAGAGGATTTCTTCACTTATATAATGGTCAAGAAGCTGTTTTAGCAGGTGCTTTACATGCCATGGATTTGACTAAAGACAAAATGATTACGGCTTACCGAAATCACGTGCAACCTATTGGAATGGGTGTGGACCCTAGACGTGTTATGGCAGAAATGTATGGAAAAGCAACAGGAACATCGCAAGGTCTTGGAGGTTCTATGCATATTTTTTCTAAAGAACACCGTTTTTATGGAGGTCATGGAATTGTTGGAGGACAAATCCCGTTAGGAGCAGGAATTGCTTTTGGAGATAAATACCACAATGTAGATGCCGTAACCATATGTTGTTTTGGTGATGGAGCAGCCAGACAAGGGTCGCTTCACGAAACATTTAATATGGCCATGCTTTGGAAACTTCCTGTCGTTTTTGTTTGCGAAAATAATGGATATGCCATGGGAACATCGGTAGAACGTACCGCTAACCATACAGATATTTGGAAACTAGGTTTAGGTTACGAAATGCCTTGTGGCCCTGTAGATGGTATGAATCCTGTAAAAGTTGCTGAAGCTTTCGACGAAGCTATTAAGAGAGCTAGACGTGGAGATGGACCAACCTTCTTGGAGTTAAAGACGTATAGATATAGAGGTCACTCGATGAGTGATGCCCAAAGTTATAGAACCAAGGACGAGGTCAAGGAATACCAGAAAATCGACCCTATTACGCAAGTAAAGGAGATTCTTCTTGAAAATAAATACGCTACGGAAGCCGATATCAAGAAAATGGATAAACGTGTGAAAGATTTAGTAAATGAATGTGAAAAATTTGCTGAAGACTCTCCATATCCAGAATTAAACGTCATGTACGATGCTGTTTACGACCAACAAGATTATCCATTTATAGAACACAAAATATAAGCTATGGCAGAAATTATAAACATGCCTCGTTTAAGCGATACTATGGAAGAAGGTACCGTGGCTACTTGGCTGAAAAAAGTTGGAGATAAAATAGAAGAAGGCGATATCTTGGCTGAAATTGAAACAGATAAAGCAACCATGGAGTTTGAGTCTTTTCATGAAGGGACTTTGCTTTACATAGGCGTGCAAGAAGGTGAAACAACCAAGGTTGATGAGTTATTGGCTATTCTAGGAGAAGAAGGCGAAGATATTTCGGAATTAATTCCAAGTTCAAATTCCAAAAAAACAAAAGAGCAACCTGAAGCAAAAACAACTTCAGACGAAACAGATAAACCTCAAGAGGAATCTCCGTCAGATTCTAAAGAAGACCCAAAATCCGAAACAGAATTACCAGAAGGCGTTATTGTAGTAACCATGCCACGATTAAGTGATACCATGGAAGAAGGAACGGTTGCCACTTGGCTTAAGAAAATTGGCGATAACGTAGAAGAAGGCGATATTCTGGCTGAAATTGAAACGGATAAAGCGACTATGGAATTTGAAAGTTTCCAAGCTGGAACTTTATTGTATATTGGTTTAAATGAAGGAGAATCGGCTAAAGTTGATGCTCTTTTAGCGATAATTGGCCCAGAAGGAACAGATGTTTCAGAAATAGCTAAAAACTTTAAAACAGAAGGTGATTCAGTTAAAAGCGAAACGCCTAAAAAAGAAGAAGCTAAAAAAGAAAAAGAAGCACCAGCTAAAACAGAAAAGAAACAAGAAGTTTCAAGTTCATCTTCGATTTCAACGTCAGATTCCGGTAGAATATTCATTTCTCCATTAGCCAAAAGAATGGCCGATGATAAAGGAATTAATATTTCGCAAGTACAAGGTTCTGGAGAAAACGGAAGAATTATAAAACGGGATATTGAAAACTTCACACCTTCAACAACGGCTTCAGTAGGTAAGTTTGTACCAACAGGGCAAGAAGATTTTGAAGAGGTAAAACATTCGCAAATGCGTAAGATTATTGCTAAACGTTTAGCAGAATCTAAGTTTACAGCACCACATTATTATTTAAATGTGGAGTTCGATATGGAAAATGCCATGGCGTTCCGTGCACAATACAATTCTATTCCAGATACAAAAATTTCATACAACGATATAATTGTTAAAGCCTGTGCCTTAGCTTTAAAGAAGCACCCACAAGTAAACTCGCAATGGTTTGACGATAAAACGCAAATAAACAATCATGTACATATTGGAGTGGCAGTTGCAGTTCCAGATGGTTTGGTGGTTCCAGTGGTAAAGTTTGCCAACGAACAAAGTTTAACCCAAATTGGATCGTCAGTAAGGGATTTTGCGGAAAAAGCCAGAAATAAAAAACTAACTCCTCAAGAAATGGAAGGAAGTACGTTTACTATTTCTAATTTAGGCATGTTTGGTATAGAAAGTTTTACTTCTATTATCAATCAGCCGAACTCGGCAATTCTTTCAGTTGGAGCTATTGTTGAAAAACCAGTAGTTAAAAATGGACAAATAGTTGTTGGCAACACCATGAAATTAACTATGGCTTGCGACCATAGAACGGTTGATGGTGCTACAGGTTCGGAATTTCTTATCACTTTAAAAGGCTATATAGAAAATCCGGTGACCATGCTGGTGCAATAAATTATAGAATACACATCATCTTACAATAATATCAACCTGTTTCATTTTAAATGAAACAGGTTTTTTTATCTTTAGACAAAATGTAATAAATACATATGAAACACCTTTTATCGCTTCTTGGTTTTGTTTTTCTTTTAATCGCTTGTAAATCGACAACGGTTGTTATGAATAATGACGACCCAAGTCAGAATATTATTCCAAGTCCTTCAAAAAACGATGTTATTATGACGTCGGCTTCAAATTCCAAAAACACAAAAACAATCACAAGTTTTGAGCTTCGAGAAACTGTGGAATTTTTGGCTTCAGATGAATTAAAAGGAAGAAATACAGGAAGTGAAGGCATTGAGCAAGCTGCTTTGTTTATAGAGAATAACTTTAAATTCTCTAATTTAAAACCTTACTTTGAAACCTATAGAGACAGCTTTAAAGTAGGAGAAAAACACGCTTACAACCTGGTAGGATTCCTTGAAGGACAAGATAAAAAACTTAAAGATGAAGTTATAATCATTGGTGCACATTACGACCATATTGGTTATGGAAAAGTAGTTGAAAACGATTCAATTGCCAATGGTGCTAATGACAATGCAGCGGGAACAAGTGCCGTTTTAGCTCTTGCCAAATATTTCACCGAAACTAAAACCAATGGAAGAAGTTTGATGTTTGTACTTTTTTCTGCTGAAGAAATGGGCTTATTAGGGTCTAAACATTTAGCTGCAAAATTAAAAACTGAAGACATAGATTTATATACCATGTTGAATTTTGAAATGATTGGTGTTCCGTTTACAGATCGAGATTATATAGCTTTTGTAACTGGCTACGAATTGTCCAATATGGGAGAGAAAATCAACGAATATGCTGGAACTAAATTGGTAGGCTTATCGAAAATAGCTCAACAATACCAATTGTTCAGAGCTTCGGATAATTATCCTTTTTATGAAGCTTTTAACCTGCCAAGTCAAACTATTTCGTCTTGCGATTTATCAAATTATGATTACTATCATCACGTGTATGACGAGGCCGATCAATTAGATTATAATCACATGGCCAGTCTAGTCAACCAGATGATTCCAGTTATTGAAAAAATAAGTCAGACAGAAACAAAAGAAATCAAATTACATGAAGAGTAAACATATCATCATTACAGGAACAAGTAGAGGAATTGGATTCGAATTGGTTAAGTATTTTGCCAATAAAGGCTATAAAGTATTGGCTTTATCCAGAAATAGTGCTCCCATAGAAGCCCTTAAATTAAAAAATGTGACCGCTTTTTCCTTTGATTTATCTAAGCCGTCCAACTTTAATAAAATATCGACTTTTGTTAAAACCCATTGGAATCATGTAGATGTTTTAATCAATAATGCCGGAGCTTTATTGAACAAACCCTTTATAGAAACTACATTTGAAGAATTTGAATGGGTTTATAAAACCAATGTTTTTGGAGTTTCAGAAATGATACGCACCGTTCTTCCGTTTATGGGTAAAAGTGGTCATGTAGTTAGTATTAGTTCTATGGGTGGCGTTCAAGGGAGCGTAAAGTTCCCTGGATTGTCGGCTTATAGTTCCAGTAAGGGAGCAGTGGTATCTTTAACCGAATTGTTGGCAGAAGAATACAAGGAAACCGGACCTAGTTTTAATGTATTGGCTCTTGGGGCTGTACAAACTGAAATGTTGGAAGAAGCTTTTCCAGGATATCAAGCACCTATTTCAGCTTTTGGAATGGCACAGTATATAGGTAACTTTGCTTTAGAAGGGCATCAGTTTTATAATGGAAAATTGTTGCAGGTGGCCAATTCTACGCCTTAAATATATGATTGACTGGCAGGCAATATTCAAAATAAATTAAAGTTTTATTCCTTGGGTTAAAAATGAAATCCCCTGCTGCCCAGATGTGGAAATCATTACGGCTTCAAAATTGGGTTCAGGATCGTTTTCACTTTTAAGCGCCCATTCAAATACAAAGTTGGCACCAGAACCTCCATGTTTATCCTTTTCATCAATAATAATCTCTAGGGTTTCTAAGGGTTTTAGAGCAATAGGATCTTTAAAATATGTTCGTAATAATTCTCCCGAGGTATTGTAATAATTGGCATTTAGTAAATAGACATCTTGCGTGGGGCTTATATTTCTTAAACTTACGGTAACTGTTAAGTTAATGGTTCGATGTTCGGTAATACTATATATTTCAGAATAAACAGATAAATAACTTTGCCCTAAAACCAGGCTATCAGTTTTTGCCAAACTAACCTTGCGCTGCTCCCAATTTACAGGACTGATTTTTCTTGGTATCTGACTATCTGTACAGGAAAAGAAAATTATTTGCGAACATACTAATATAACTAAAAAGCGTTTCATAAATTCTTGTAGTTAACGAAAATAAAAATGTAAATAGTAAAGTAACAATTTTTATTGCTTTAAACAATTTCTTTTCGTTTTAAAAAAGTAATTTTGCAGTTGAAAAATTTAAAAACATGCAACAGACTACAAATACTATTTTAATGATTCGTCCTATAAATTTTAGGATGAATGAACAAACTGCTGTGAACAACTATTTTCAAGAAGAGTTAGATTTGAAAAATGCAGTTATTAATAAAAAAGCTCAAGAAGAGTTTGATGGATTTGTAGATAAGTTAAGACATATTGGGGTTCAGGTAATTGTTATTGACGATACCGAGGAATTTGATACACCAGATTCCATATATCCAAATAACTGGATTTCTTTTCATCAAAATGGCGACGTAGCTTTATATCCTATGTTTGCCGAAAACAGACGTTTGGAGCGAAGAGAAGATGTCTTGGAAAAACTAGAAACATTAGGTTATAACATTAATCAAATTGTAGATTATACGTCTGCCGAAGAAGAGCACATATTTCTTGAAGGAACAGGAAGCTTAATTTTGGACAGAGTAAACAGAAAAGCTTATTGTGCTTTATCTGCAAGAGCTGACGAAGAATTGATGATTGAATTTTGTGAGGATTTTGAATACACGCCAATTATTTTCACAGCTTACCAAACCGTAGAAAATGAACGTAAGGTTATTTACCACACCAACGTGATGATGACTTTAGCCGACACCTTTGCCATAATTTGTTTAGATGCCATTGATGATAAAAAGGAACGTAAAAATGTTGTAAAACATTTAAAAGAAGATGGAAAAGAGGTGATAGCTATTACCGAAAAACAAGTGGCAAATTTTGCAGGAAACATGTTGCAAGTTAAAGGTGAAAACGATAAGCGTTACTTAATTATGAGCCAAGCTGCATACGATTGCTTAACTCCAGCTCAAATTAAAACCATAGAAAGACATTGCGAAATTTTATCAAGTTCTTTAGAAACCATTGAAACTTGTGGAGGAGGAAGTGCTCGTTGTATGATGGCCGAAGTGTTTTTACCTAAAGCCTAAAGTACCGGATTCGATTTTGGTAATTCCACAAAAAAAGTGGTGCCAACATTGACATCGCTTTCCACCCAAATTCTTCCGTGGTTTAGTTCCACTAAGTCTTTACAGATGGTTAAACCCAAACCTGTACCTTTTTCGTTTTTGGTACCAATGGTTGTAAACGAAGAGTTTTTAAATAGTTTTTGTTGGTTTTCTTTTGAAATTCCAACTCCAGTATCAGAAATCGTAATAATAGATTTTCCATTGCTTACTTGATTTGCAATAGTAATCGTGTCTCCTTTTTTACTGAATTTCACAGCATTTGTTAGTAGGTTTTGAATAATTATTTCTACCATGCTTTTATCGGCATAAACAAAATCGCGTAAGCTTTTATCTCTTAAAACAATCCCCTTTTTCTCGAGAGTTTGTTCTAACAAATTAATTTTATCTATAAAGACTTCTTGTAAATCGAATAGGGTAGGATTCGATTCCAAAGATTGCATTTGCGATTTGGACCAATTCAATAAATTAAACAAAAGTAAAGAGGCGTTATTGGCATTTTCGCTTAACTCTGGAATTAAGGATTTAAATTCCTCTTGTGTTAATGAGCCGTCTTTTAGCAAATCTATAAAACCTTTAATAGAAGTTAGAGAGTCTTTTAAATCGTGTGAAACAATTGAAAAAAGTCTGTCTTTAACTTTATTGATATCCTCTAAATGTTTTGTTTGCTCTAAAATAGCTTCATTTTGAATTTCTATACGTTTATTTTTTTCTTCGAGTTCTCGAGTGTATTCTAATCGGCTATTCCGTTTTAGGTAAATTAAAATTAAAAACGTAGAGAGTATTACAATAGCACCTAATAAGCCATAAAAAATAAGTCTTAATCGATCAAATTCTTTTTGTGTTTCTGCCGTTTCTTGCTCGATTTTAGTTTCTCTTTTATTAGCGATTGAAGAGCTCAATCCAAAGTTGTCTATTACAACAGTTGTTTCTGGCTCAATATGAGGTTTGGTCTCTTCTTTGGCCAGCTCATTTTGGAGTTGGTAGTATTCTCTTTGCCAATTAAAGGCACGATCATATTTTCTGTTTGTTGAGTCTAGGGACTTTAACAAGCCATAATTTTTTAGTTGCTCCCTTTTGTCGCTAACACCACTTGCAATTTCCTTAGCTTCAAATAATTGGATTTCGGCATATTTTAAACGATTCCTTTGTAAGTTTAATTCGCCAAGATTGTTTAAAGAAACCAAAACTCCGTGTGGGTTGCCTAATTTTCTATTTAATTTTAAACCTGTAATTAAATGATCTGAAGCTTTGTCGTATTCATTAAATTGTAAATATTCTCCGCCTAATCTGGGAAGAATTTCCCCTCTTAAAGAATCGTTATTAGAAGAAATTTGCTTTAAGGCTTTTTCGTAATAATTTATGGATTTTCTGTGTTCTTTTTGTTGCGAGTATAATTCGGCTAATATTTTTAATACTTCAACAGAGCCTTCCTTATTGTTTATTTGTTTTTCAACATCTAAAACTTTTACATAATATTCTGTAGCTTTCGATATGTTATTTGTTTTAAAGTAAGCCTGGGCCAAACAATTATAAGCAGCTCGTAATTCTTGTTTTAAATCTCTTTTTTCAAATTCTTTTAAAGCTAAAAGCGAATATTGTAGACCTACATTGTAATTTCCTCGCTTAATTTCGTTTAGGGCAATACTATTGTTAACTTTTGCAATATGTAACGTATCCTTCAGCTGGATAAATAATTCTTTAGCTTTTAAATAGTTGTCTCTGGAGTTAATATAATCGTCTTTAAAACCGTATATCATGGCTTTGTAATAAGTAATTTCTGCAATGCCATTTTGATAATTGAGGTTTTGGGAGAGTCTTTCTGTTTGCGAAATGTATTTTAAGGCCTTATCGTATTCTTGGTTGTTGTAAAGTTCCTTAATAAGTAATAAGGAGGTTTCTATTTTAGTGGTATCGGATTTTTGAAAAGCTAACTGAATGGTAAGACTATCCTGCTCTCTGGTTTGCGAAAAACCAATGAAACAAAGTAGGCAAGCAAATAAAGAAAATAATTTCTTCATAAAATGGCTTTACAACAGAAGACAGGGGCCTTTTAACTTACTGACACAAAGTGTCATAGCTTTTGTTTAGGTTGTAACTGTTAGATAGTTTGAGTATTCCCATAGTTTGGGACAATTAATAGCTTTACCTAACAAAAATTGTGAAAAGAGATGTAATAAGCTAATTTTCGGGTTTTAATACCAATAAATTAGTTGAAAGGGTACTTAAAAATTTGATGTAAAATAGGCTTATCGATGAAAGGTAAATAAGTAGGGAAAAATACACTTTTGCCGACGAAATGCACGTTTTGAATATCGCTGTAAATCATCTGTTTGCGTTTTAAAATAGAATGAAAATGGAACTATTCATTCCGGTTAAATATAATTGACATATAACTCGGTATATAAACTTTAAGGCTATGATAAAAGTTTTATCTTTGCATCCTTAAAAACATAGACCATGAATCTTCAAGACATCTTAGCCAAACAGGTTGTTCAAGCTGTTGAAACCAATTTTAATAAGGAACTAACAACTGTCGAATTTCAAGCTACTAGAAAGGAGTTTGCAGGAGACATAACTATAGTTATTTTTCCAATGTTACGTGTTGTTAAAGGAAATCCTGTACAAATTGGTGAAACTATTGGTGCATACTTAGTAGAGCATGTGGAAGAAGTAGTGGGGTTTAACGTGATAAAGGGATTTTTAAATATTGAAATAAGCGATAGCTACTTTATTGAGTTTTTCAATAGCATTCGAGCAAATTCTCAATATGGTTTTAACCAGCCAAAACCCGGAGAAAATGCGGTTATGGTAGAATATTCTTCGCCAAATACAAATAAACCTTTACATCTTGGACATATTAGAAATAATTTACTGGGCTATAGTGTTGCCGAAATTTTAAAAGCTTCAGGAAAAAAAGTATATAAAACGCAGGTTATTAACGATCGAGGTATTCATATCTGTAAAAGTATGATTGCTTGGCAACGTTTTGGAAATAACGAAACTCCTGAATCGACTGGATTAAAAGGCGATAAGTTAGTAGGAAACTATTATGTGAGGTTTGACCAAGAATACAAAAAGGAAATTCAAAACTTAATTTCAGAAGGTCAAACAGAAGAGGAAGCAAAAAAGAATGCTCCAATTTTAAAAGATGCACAAGACATGCTTTTAGATTGGGAAGCTGGCAATAAAGAAACAGTGGCACTTTGGGAAAAAATGAATGCATGGGTTTATAAAGGGTTTGATGTAACCTATAAAAATCTAGGTGTTGATTTTGATACCTTATATTTTGAAAGTGACACTTATTTATTAGGAAAAGAGTTTGTAAACGAAGGTTTGAAAACAGGTGTTTTCTTTAAAAAAGAAGATGGTTCCGTTTGGTGCGATTTAACAGATGATGGTCTGGACGAAAAACTCGTATTGCGTAGCGATGGCACAGCTGTTTATATGACACAGGATATTGGAACGGCCATTCAGCGTATTAAAGACTTCCCAGATGTTGGAGGAATGGTTTATACAGTTGGAAACGAGCAGGACTATCATTTTCAGGTCTTGTTTTTAATTTTGAAGAAATTAGGATTTGAATGGGCTAAGAATCTGTTTCATTTAAGTTATGGCATGGTTGACTTACCTTCGGGAAAAATGAAAAGTCGTGAAGGAACTGTTGTAGATGCCGACGATTTAATTGAAGAAATGGCTTCTACTGCTGGTGAAATTTCGGAAGAATTAGGGAAACTTGATGGTTATAATGAAGAAGAGAAACAAGAGCTGTATAAAATCATAGGCTTAGGAGCTTTAAAATATTACATTTTAAAAGTAGATCCTAAAAAGCGTATTTTATTCGATCCTAAAGAATCTATCGATTTTCAAGGAAATACAGGCCCTTTTATTCAATATACCTATGCTAGAATCCAATCTATTTTAAGAAAAGCAGATATAGATGCCACCGCTGAGCTACAGGTTAAAGACGTGTCGTTGCATGAAAAAGAAAGAGAACTGATTAAACAAATTCAACTTTTTGAAGAAGTTGTTCAAAATGCTGCAGAGAACCATAGTCCTGCTTTAATAGCTAATTACACCTACGAATTGGTAAAAGAATTCAATTCCTTTTATCAAAATGTTTCTATACTTGGTGCAGACACAGATCCCGAAAAACTATTAAGAGTCCAATTGTCTACGGTTGTAGCTGGAATTATTAAAAACGCTTTTGGATTATTGGGTATTCAAGTGCCTGAACGTATGTAGAAATAAAAACACCTATTTAATTTTAAATTAAATAGGTGTTTTTATTATTTGCTTTAACTCATATTGTATTTTTATAAGATAGAGTTAATTTAATCTTCGTTTTCATCTTCAAACGCAATAATGGTGACATCAAATTCGGCTTCCGAGAAATCATCCTTATTCATCCAATACTCCGATGTTGTTAATATAAACGCGTTCTCACCTGTAGGAGTTAAATCCCAAATAATACTTTCGGCTTCATCAAAAGCTTCTTTTCCTGCCAGCTGATTCGAGAACAAACGTTTTATAATATTGCTGTTGGCTAGGGTGGCACTAAATGCTTTTAATACATTTTCCTTGGTAACCTCACTATTTGGCGTGATTTCAAATTCAATTAATGTAGCCTTCGCATTTGGAAACGTTCCGTTGTATGCTTTATGAAGTAATTGGTTGATGTTATATAATTCATGATGAAGGGTAATGTCTGCATATTCCTCAGAGATTTTGTCAAGCAACATTTCATGGGAGATTTGTTCCATTTGATTTTCGTTTAAATGGTCGGCCAATCTATATTCCAGAATAATTTCTGCAGCTTCTTCTGGATCAAAATCTGAAATGGCCATATAGAGTAATTCAAGCAATTCTTCCGGCTTAGAGTCTTGTGCATCATCAAATCCAAATTTCTCCAGTAATTTAATATAATCCGTATTTGACCAAGCGTCTTTTAATGCTTCAACAGATTTTACACTATTAATAATAACGTGATATTTCATAAGTTTAAAATTTATTTTTAGGATTTAGCAGAACTATTAAAACAATAATCCTGTATTATAACATTAAGGTCACCCAGCCTATTTTTGAATGGCCTTTAGTCCTTCATAAGTAACAATACCTACTGCGTTAGCAAGGTTTAAACTCCTAACATGTTCGCTATATAATGGTATTTTAAATAGTTTTTCTAAGTTGTTTTCAAGAATTGATTTTGGTAAACCAACCGATTCTTTTCCAAAAACCAAAAACATGTTGTCCTCAAAAGAAATGTCCCAATGGGTTTTTGTGCCATGACTGGATAAAAACACCATGTTTGCATTTTTATTTATTTGGAAGAATTCGTCGATGTTTTCGTAATAATGGACTTTTAAATGCTGCCAATAGTCTAAACCAGCACGTTTTAAACGCGTATCGTCTATTTGAAAGCCAAAGGGTTTTACCAAATGTAAATTGGAACCCGAAGCTAGAGCCAAACGTCCAATATTACCCGTATTATTTGGGATTTCAGGTTCTATTAGAACTATGTTTAATGCCATACACTTTATTTTTTAAATCAGAATTTTCGAGGATGCTAAAAAGTAGAAACCCATTCTGTATAGAATAGGTTTGGTTAAAAGTTTGAAAATAAAATTTATTTTTTATTCTGTTGCTTTTTTATAGTTTCTTTATCAATATCGAATTGGTTTATTTCTTTTTTTATTTTTCCAATGGGATTTGTTGGATTTGTCTGTTCTTTAGTTGCTTCAAATTTCATTTTATCTTTTATAATTCCCATTGTTTTAGTTTCTTATGATTCATTCATAATATAAAAAATATGAATTTAAAATGTATTAATACTATCTTAAAATAAGAAGTTTAAATGTTAAAGATTGCTTTTTTATAGAGTTCTGGGCTATTAGTCTTCAAATTAATTAAACTCCCATCCAAAAGAAGATTGAAACACATGATCTGAGTTTGAGGTTCCTTCTACCGGCTTGCTATCGTAATTATAGGATAGCCCTAATTTTATAAAGAAATCCAAAGGCAAATCGTATTTAAAATTTAGATTATAATCCAAACGATAACGACCACTCTCGGTTAAACTTGGGTAAAAAGTGGCATCCGTATTTAAACTTAAATCGTTAAAGTCGAAAATATTTAATGCTAAAGTTCCGTAAGCTTCTAAAGAGTTTCTATTGGTGTTTAATTCATCTGTATATTTTTCATTATTGAAAGCCAATCCAAAACCACCACCAAAATACAATCTATTGGTATGAACCATATATTTCCCTATACCGCCTTTTATTGTGGAACGCAGTTTTAATTTCTGTTCATCGTTCGATAAGAAATCGGCTGACATGGAATAGAACCAGTCATTTTTCATAAAATAATTTATCATCACATTACCATCTGTTCTGTGGGTCTCGGTAACGTTGTTTTGATTGCTTCTTACCGAATTATAACTTCCAGATAACAACCATTTGTAAGCTGTATAACTCAAATCGCTACTCACGGAAAATTGTTGGAGATTATTGCTTTTTGTAAAATTATAACCTAAAGAAACAGAAGTGGATAAGCGCGATAGAAAATTGCCTTTTACTGGTTTTATATAAACAATGTTTTTTAAGTCTGTGGTAAATTCCTCCGTATCGTTTAAAGTAACTTTTCCAAATTCCTCGGATTTTGTGTACAGGGAGCTATTAAATCTAGTTCCATCAGACAAAGTAAGTGAGTAATTTTGGTTGCTTCTCACGCTAATTATGTCTAACCAAGTGATTTTAAAATCGGAATCGCTATAACTCGTTTTTACAATTACAACACCTTTGTCCATAGATTTTATTTCTCCAATAATCTTGTCTTTATTTTTTAAAATAAGCGTGTCATTTTGAGACCATGTTAGGCTGCTAATAAATAGGAAAATGAATAAGGTTAATTGGGTTTGCTTAGTAAAACTTAAGACCATAAAAATTTAATTGGAAATGTATACTGTTTCTCCTTCTTTAATAGTTTCTAGAACAACAATATCTTTAATTTCTGAAGGAGTTACTTTTATAGGATTCTTGTCAAGTAGTACTAAATCTGCAAGTTTTCCTGCTTTTAAAGATCCTTTTTCATTTTCTTCAAAATGTTGATAAGCAGACCAAATGGTAATGGCTTTTAAAGCCTCATAAGGTGTTAATCTTTCATTCTCTCCTATTATGACTCCAGATCTAGAAGTTCTTTCAACAGCGGTCCAAATAACGCGCATAAGATTTGGTAGCGCAACAGGAGCATCGGTATGGATGGTTAATCGTAATCCCTTATCTAAAGCTGTTCTAGTTGGGCTTATTTTATTGCCCAAACTGTCTCCAATAATTTCTTTGTGCCAATCTCCCCAATAAAAGGTATGCAAGGGATAAAGTGAGGCTATAACGTTCATCTCTTTGTAGGAGTCTAATTGGTCTTCGCGAACATATTGCCCATGAATTAAAACATGGCGTCTATCTGTGTTGTCATATTTTTCAGTAAGAGGTTTCATGGTACGAATCATTTGATCCATAGCAGCATCTCCATTGGCATGGGTTAGAATTTGCCAATTGTTTTTAAAGGCTTTTTCATAAATAGCAGTTAATACGCTGTCTTCTGGGATGGCCGGATACCCTAAATAATCTTTTTTTGCTCCGTGTGGAGGAATAAGATACGGTTGCGTTCTCCAAGCAGTTCTTCCTTGCGGTGAGCCGTCTAGCGTTACTTTCATGCCACCAATTCTATAATGATTGTTGTAAGTTTTACTATTCCATTTGGAACCCATAAATTCATCCACATACATATAATCTATATAGCTTACCACATCTATTTTAAACTTATTTGCATTGGCTTTAGAAACAAGGTCTTCGTGATTTATCATGGTTCGCCCATCTTGAGCTGTTGTATAACCGTAGGATAGAGCCATATCTTGTCCAGCATCAAAAAACTTATCGGCAGCTTCTTTAGTTGTGGGCATTAATGCTTTCATCATATAAGGAATTGCTGCTAACTCTTCCAAAACGCCATTGGGTTCGTTGTTTTTTTCACGTCTTATTAAGCCTCCTTCAGGATCTTTAGTTGTTGATGTGATATTAAGCATGTCTAAACCTTTTGAATTAACAACCGCAAAATGTCCTGAAATATGAACAATCATAATTGGGAATTCTGTAGAGACTTGGTCTAAATCGTGTTTGGTAGGAAATCGTTTTTCAGTTAGAACCGAATCGTCAAACCCCATTCCGAAAATCCAACCTGTAAGGTTTCTGTTTTCTGGCGTATTCCAAGCCTTTAAAGTATTTATAAGTGTAGGAATATCCTTTGCTTCTGCATCTGGAGGAGGTAGAATTTGAGCTCCGATTGCTTGTGTTGAAAACATAGAAAAGTGGGCATGTCCATCTATAAGTCCAGGTATAAGGGTTTTGCCTTTTAAATCTGTCATTATGTGTCCTGCTCCAGCAATTTCCATGGCTTGCTTAGAATCTCCAACGAATTCAATTTTCCCATCGCGAACTACTAAAGCTTCCGCATATTCTGGACTTTCGCCTTCCATGGTTAAAATATCTCCACCATAATAAACAGTAGCTTGACTTAGGTTAGTGGTGTTTTCATCATTGTTTTTTTCTTTACAGGAAGCACAAAAAATAAGAACCAACAATAGAAGTGATGTGATGTTTTTCATTTATGTTTTATTTTATTGGTTAATTTGAGTTTTTAAAGATATTAAAAATGTGATTGTTTTAGCTACTCTTTTATTCGGTTTATAAAGCTAATAAGGTTTTTTGTGCCAAATTCTGTCAGGTGTTTAATAAATGCACTTCCAATAATAGCGCCTTTTGTAAATTGGGTTGCTTGTTTAAAAGTGTTATGATCAGAAATCCCAAAACCAACTAGTTGAGGGTTTTTAAGATTCATTTTTGCAATACGTTTAAAGTATTGAGTTTGTGCTTCTCCAAAACCTGATTGACTTCCAGTAACGCTAGCGCTACTAACCATATAAATAAATCCATTGGAAATGGAATCGATATATCTTATGCGTTTTTCACTGGTTTGAGGTGTTATTAAAAATACATTAATAATATTGTATTTTTCAAAAATGGCTTGATACTCTTCATGATATACATCTACAGGTAAATCTGGAATTATAAGGCCGTCGATTCCAACTTCTTGGCATTTTTGGCAGAAAGCTTCCACGCCAAATTGAAGGATGGGATTAAAATAGCCCATAATAAGTAATGGGATTTCTACCGACTTTCTAATGTCTTTTAATTGATTGAAAAGTATTTTGGTTGTCATGCCATTTTTTATGGCTTGTGCAGAACTTGCTTGAATGGTTGGGCCATCGGCCAGTGGATCGCTAAAAGGCAGGCCGATTTCAATCATATCCACGCCACTTTTTTCAAGGTCTTCGATAATTGTTTTTGTATCGTTAAGACTTGGATATCCTGCTGTAAAATATATGGAAAGTAGTTTTTGAGTTGTACTTTTGGACAGCTTGTCTTCTTGTAATTTTTGATGGATTCTATTCACGATTACAGTTTAAAATAATTCATATAAGTTTCTAAATCCTTATCGCCACGTCCAGATAAACTTACAACTATAATGTCGTTGGGTTTAAAAGATTGTTTATAGAAAACAGCTAAAGCATGAGCGCTTTCTATAGCAGGAATAATGCCTTCTAGTTGACATAAATCTAAACCTGCAGTCATGGCTTCATCATCTGTTATGGAAATAAATTGCGCACGTCCAGTTTTATATAAATGAGCATGCATGGGGCCAACACCTGGATAGTCCAAACCTGCCGAAATGGAGTAGGGCTCGGTAATCTGTCCATCATTTGTTTGCATCAAAAGCGTTTTGCTACCATGGATAATACCCACTTTTCCTAGTGCCGAAGTAGCAGCACTTTCCCCAGAATGAATGCCTTTTCCTGCAGCCTCCACAGCAATAAGTTTGACATTTGTATCTTCTAAAAAATGATAAAAGGCGCCTGCTGCATTACTGCCACCTCCAACACAGGCTATTACGTAATCCGGATTTGTTTTGTTTTCATGCTCTTGTAATTGCCATTGGATTTCTTCTGAAACGATTGCTTGAAAGCGCGCAACGATATCAGGATATGGATGAGGTCCAACCACAGAACCAATAATGTAATGGGTGTCTGTAGGATTGTTAATCCAATCGCGAATCGCTTCGTTAGTTGCATCTTTAAGCGTTTTACTTCCTGATTTAGCAGGTACAACCGTGGCGCCAAGCATTTTCATTCTGGCCACGTTGGGAGCTTGTCTTGCCATGTCAATTTCTCCCATGTACACAATACATTCCAAACCCATTAAAGCGCAAACAGTTGCTGTAGCCACCCCATGTTGTCCTGCTCCGGTTTCAGCTATAATACGCTGTTTGCCTAAACGCTGTGCCATTAATATCTGACCAATGGTGTTATTAATTTTATGAGCTCCTGTGTGATTGAGATCTTCACGCTTTAAATAGATTTTAGTCTGGTATTTTTCTGAAAGGCGTTTCGCAAAATAGAGGGGAGACGGACGCCCAACATAGTCTTTTAAAAGCTGATTGAATTCCTTTTGAAATTCTGGATCAGCCATCACTTTTAAATAGTTTTGACGCAATTCTTCTACATTTGGATAGAGC
>Ga0209075_1001087_pt1 | contig 25939 bp, 28 predicted proteins | sample Stecom2011_FD_187523 | JGI IMG/M metagenome (GOLD analysis project Ga0209075, IMG submission 187523) | Agricultural soil microbial communities from Utah to study Nitrogen management - Steer compost 2011 (SPAdes) (version 2) | ecosystem: Environmental > Terrestrial > Soil > Agricultural land...
AAAGTACCACTGGTGGTCGGGTTGTCTAAAGGCATAGCCTGGTAGCTAAGTACTAATTGTTAATTACTGAAAGCATATAAGTAAGAAATAATTTCTTTTTAGTTTTTTAGTAAAATGTTAGAATAACACTTAGTAAGGTTGGGGGTGTAATGAAAGTAATTTTTTTAGCCTACCAATTCTTAAAAAAAAAGATATAAAATAGTAATAAATAAAAAAAAATATACAGGCATGTCTGTTGGGGCCTCCCCAAGGTAAACTATTCCTACCCTCTAACCTAGAATTATTGTAAATATAACTCTCTGTAGGTTCGAGATTCCGGGGGGATGGAGTAATGGTAACTCGACAGACTCATGATCTGCAGATGCTGGTTCGATCCCGGCTCTCCCCGCCCGAAGCATGTAATAAATAGTAAAAATAAAGCAATTATGTGGGTAATATGCCAATACGTGTAATGTAATTAAGTAGTAAAGGATGATCGTTCAATATTCTGATAATGTGTTAATGTGCTTTTTTAAGGTAGCGGCCGTTCTCTCAATTTACGGTGTTTTTTCTGCTACCCTACTCTTTTTCTTAGGAGCTTTTCTTATGTTTCTTTATGTGCATAGAAAACTATTTTCGTCACAAATTCATGATGACGAAGGGAGTTTTCAGGAATATTCGTACAATGCTCCCTACGAAGACCAAAGTTATGACAGTTTTGCTATATTGCATAATAGGTACTTTTCTTTGTTGAGGTCTCTGTTTTACTTCTATTCTTTCCTTTGGTTCTTGACCTACTTTGGGGTCTCTAAAGCGTTGTACCTGTATGTGCTATTTAGCTTGTTGGTTTACCTGTACCTGTATGCCCGACGTGATTTCCGAGGGTATGAACGCTCTTATCTGAACAGGATAAGTTTATTAGATCCCCGGCCTGGCTTCTTCGTCCCAAGCGACCTTTCTGGCGGTAATATAGACGATAGCTTCGTTTTTAAGTTTCTGGAAGATTTTGAGACTAGACCCTTTTTAGATACTAGATTCCAGACTTTGCAGCCCCCAAAGAGTCTAAATAGCTATGGTAATACGAATGCGTTTAATGTAGCGTTGTCTAAGGATCCCCATTTCCTGTCAAAAATCCTGTACTATTACGCGGATATTTATATATATAATAGCATCCATAATTTTTGGACGGCGGTATCGAACGCAAGTCCGGTTGTTTTAGATAGACAGGTGTTTAAGGATCCTGGGAGTTACCTCGAAAGTGTACGTATGCGTTTCTATCCTTCGGAGCATTTTAATCTTATCGGCATACCTAACGGGATCCCAACGGCGACCTATATAAAGTCGCAAGCTTTTCTATTCAATACGATTAAGGATGTTTATAGGAGTACTGCGCTCCAATCTTTTAGCGATTCCTTGTACCTTCGCCATTTACAAGATCCTTTTTTCCGGCTAGGCGTTGCCGTATCTGCTAATACTAGCTGTTTCCCTCATTACAAGGAACACTTAGGTTTCTCTGAGTTCCGGCACTTTCTTGAGGATTTCCTGCTGTCCCCCGCTAGATTGGAGTTGCTATTGCAGGATGTTAGGGAGGGTTCTAAGGCTGACGAAACTCTTCTTCGTGACGTAGCATCTAATTTTAACTTAAAAGTTAAAGGCAGTGTTTTCGGCATGTTTCCTGAGCCTTACTATTTCAAATGGTTGTCCTACTACCTATCTTTTTTTTTAACAGAGACCTCTTTAAATTTTAGGTTTAAGAATATCTTGATACCGGAACATTGGTACAATTTAACCTCTTTGTATCGTTATAAACGTAAACCTGGTAGAACCAGAGCGGGCCTATACTTTTCAAGGTTGGGCACAGGGCAAGTGCGCTACAATACAGATCATACCTATAAGCGCGGCATCTTGGAATTTATTTTCAACTCCCGCATGTATCCTGTTAATAACCGTTCTAGGAATTATTACTATATGAATGGTTTTACAAAGTTTAATATTTTAGATTCTTTTGATTTTGTCAGTTTGGTGTTAGAACCTTTTTTTATGTACCCTGCGAGGGCCTACCTTAGTTATGTGCGTTCGCGTAAAGAAGCTTTAGACATCTTAGGTCTTCGAAGGCCTTTGAAAGTTTTTGAGGTAAAGGATATTATCCGAAAATCTGGTGATGGGATGGAGCCCTTCCTTAGTATGAATTACTTTATGTGTACGAATAATGTAAGTTTCGTCAATGATCTGGGTGGTGTGGTTTGCAACGATGTCTCTGATCGATATAGTATTGCTGATGATTTGCATAGTAATGCCCTGCCAATATTTTCGAGTTTAGCTAATAATTCCGCTATGATGGTTTTTCGAAACCTTGGCCTTAAGTCTGAGAGACTAACTAATGCGTTACTTTCTGTGGATCCCAATTGGACAGCGTTAAAAAGGTCAATTGAGTCCAATCCCACGTTTAAAGTCTACCTGAAGAATCTTATTTACAATAAGTATTCTAGTGAGTTTTACGAGTGGTTTGCTTCCAGGAACTCTTCTAAACCCTTCTTTCAACTTTACGGGTTGTCGCTGGATCTATTTATAAAATCCCCTAACCTTTTAAAAGTTGTAGTTAACCGTGAGGTGGAATTGTCGAGCCTCCTTGGTACCAATCTGTCGATTACTTTCGGCAATTATAGAAGGTTGTTGAACCGTACTGGCTTAAAATCCTCTTTTAGTTATAAAAAATTGTTTGAGAGTGGCTCTGAACCGCTTAAGTTCCAATTAAATAAGATAAGGCGTTCTAAGGCGTCTGGTGTTCCAGCAACCTCTTTACCACAGTATAAAAAATCGTATATTTGCTTTAAACAGTTAAAACCTGTGAATTTGGGAGCAGCAACTTCTCCGCTTTCAACTTTAAAGCTCTTAAACTTTGAGTTGTTGAGTAGAAGGGCCGAACGGTCTAAGCTTCGAGTACTCTTCAGAGACCCCTTTCTATTTTTTAGTAAAAATAGGAAAGTTAGTAAGGATAGGCTATTTCGCAGGTTTCTGTGGTCAAATATATTTCTTAAGTCCGCCATCGCAGCCGCTTCGGGAGCGTCGGTCTCTGCATCGGGGAACCACCCTAGGGATTTGTCTACTTTTTTGTTGAAAAGTCTTTCCCCTTGGTTTCGAGATAAGTATGGGTTCTCGCAATCCTATATTAATTATATCTTTTCAGATTTAACAATTTTTCGGGATTATATATCTTTTCTCTATAAAGGAAGCGGGCTGCCGGAAAATGTAGGTTTATGGTTCGATATATCTAGGAATCAATTCGATGTATCGCTTTGGAAGTCCTACCTAGATTCAATTTTCTCTGATAATCGCTTTTACTCCTATTCTATTTCAAAAGGGCACTCTCCTGCTCTTGCATTATCGACTTTACTGTTAGATGGCGAAGCATCTATGAATTTGCTATTTAGAATAAAGGGCAGTTATATTTCGCAGTTTCCGACAAAGTATATGAATTTTATGGCTGTGCGTAGTTCTGAGGGTTCTATGAGTTTCGGTAGGAGTACCTGGAAGCTGTTTACAGCAACTTTAAACGCGCTCGCTTACCTTTTGATGAAGTCTGTTTTAGGCGAGGGCAGGGTAGGTTTTGGTAAACCTCTCGATAATTTCTTCATATTGTTAGAGCAGCTTAAATGGGACTTAAAGTCTTACAATTATATAACTAAACATCTTTTTCTAACCCTCGATCCTCTGCTCGATTTTAAAAGTATTCCCGATATCACTCCCGCAGAGGGCGCTGTAGGCTCAGTGCTGTACTCTGCGGATGGGGTAAGAGGGGTTAACTGGTGGGAAGGTGCCCCCCATAGTACAGTGTTTAAGGCGCTGGAGCATGTTCTGCAGTCAGGCTTGAATGGGGATTCGGTTGTTGATAAATATTGTTTCGGTCGGTATATGACTAGTTTTTGGGATGATCCTAGTAAAAGCGCATTTGTTATCAGTTTAAAAAGGCTTTCTTCCGTTGGGCTGCCTGCTAGTTATTTACTAAAAATATTCGATACAACTGCCACCAGGGCCTCTACCGCCTTGGCTATAATAGGTAGCCCGCTTAATGACGGCTTAAAAAATATTGCTTACTCTATTTTTTTGAATGAGTTTAGGTTCCAGGATAACGGCTACACCGAGCCTGTTCGAAGGTATAACAATAGTATTTGGGGGTTAGACTCCTTCTACGGGTTTAAGGGACTATCTAATTTTGTTTTTGGTGCTAGGACTACGGATAGTTTCAGCGCTGAATCTTACCTTAGTGATGCTAGGTTTTTTTATACTGAGACTATGCCATCTATGATATCGGTATTCCAAATTCCAGCAACTCCCCGCCCTAGGTTAGGTACCTTTAAACACACCGGTTTGCTTTCTATGGATTCCCTCAATAATGTTTTAAGATCGAGTTGGTATTATTCCCTTTTCACAAGAAAACCCTCTTTTCATCACGAGCGGCTATCTTTAAGTATCTTAAAGGGCGGTGACTATATGTTTTTAAGTAGCCCCCCCGTTAATATTAAATTCTCTCGGATTTCCTTTCTCTATTTTGTCCTGTACTGGTCCTTGAAACAACTAGGTCTATTCTTCCGCGTTACTACCCGTTATTCTGTAAAACATTACCATTTCGATTGTGCTTTCGATCCATTGAATAATCGATTTTAGTTTTTGAGGTTTTCTGGGGGGCTATAGTTTAATGGTAAAACATTTGTTTTGCATACAAAGGTTATAGGTTCAAGTCCTATTGGCTCCAATAAAAAATCCTCCCCCTTTCCGGTACACCGCGTATAAAAATAATGGAAAGTTGTGGCTCCAAGTGGCAGAGTGGTCTAACGCACCGGTCTTGAAAACCGAGGTTTCTCAAATGAGATCGAGAGTTCGAATCTCTCCTTGTCCTCCCTTCCCAGTTTAGTTTTTTTTGTCGAGTAAGCTGTTACGAATAAATGTAACAAGAAAGGTTTTTCACGAATATGATTTTAATATTCTATTTTATTATCTTAGTTCCTGCTCTTTTGGTAGTATTATTAAGAAACCCCATACATTCTGTTTTAGCCCTTATAGTAGTCTTCTTCAATTTGTCGATACTTTTTCTTTGTATGGAGGTGGAGTTTCTTGCACTTATTTTTTTAATTGTTTATATAGGGGCGATCGCTGTCCTTTTTTTGTTTGTTGTGATGATGTTGAATGTTGCACAACCTATAGAGGTTAGCAGATCGGGTATACTCGGGAAGTATACCCTATTCTTCGATGTTGCTATCTTTGCAGCTATAGGAGTGTTTATAGTTAGTCTACTGAAGGGCCCGGAGCTTGCCTTTACGTTTTCGACCGATCCGATCTTTTTGGCTGACTCAGCTTTCCTTTATTCCGATTATAGTAGTATTGTAGGCCATCTACATAATATACAATATTTGGCTCAAGCTTTATACACCTATAATTTTTTCAGTTTCTTTCTAGTAGCCCTTGTTCTATTGGTTGCTATGGTTGGCTCCATAGCTTTGACGATGCACCATAGAAGCGATATGAGACGTCAGTTTATTTTTGAGCAGGTTGAGCAAACCTATTTCCGCTCTATCCGCTTGGTGGAAGCAAAAGTTTAAAAAAAAAATAGAGCTATTGCGGTGAGGTTAGAGGTAATAACCAGCTTCGCCGGTCCGCGATAGTTCGGGCATGGCGGAATTGGTAGACGCGGTGGTTTTAGGAACCATTCGGAAATGTCCGGTGCAAGTTCAAGTCTTGTTGCCCGTACGGGAGGTAAAATCTCCCGGAACATGCGCGTATATGCGTATAATTCGTTCCGCCCTTTAACAGCATTGGGTGTCTGTGTGAGCCAGAAAAAAAATGTTGAAAATAAATACTTAAAAAAAAATGAGTTGGTTATTGAACCGTATATTCCCTCGTCAAGGTTTGACTATGAAGGGCTTAAGACCTCCTGAGGGGGGGGCAGGTATAAAGTCTATTAGGATTAAAAATTCCTCGCGGCTTCGCGATGATTGTCTATTCTTTTCTGGGCCATGGTATCCCACGCCCTGGGGCTGGCATAGTGTGATAGACGGTATATTCCATTACAAGGTGGATAGCCAGGGCAATATGAATGTTCATGATTACATGTGTAATGAGGCTGATGGTATTTTCTTTGACAAATTTGTTTATCATGAAGGCACCTTCGTTGAATGGGGCGTTTCGTATGAAAAGTTTTACCTATTCACGTTCTACCCGACTAGTCGCGTGCATACAGATTATTTAATCAGTGAGAAGTATCGGGTTAGCGATACCGGTATAAGAGGCGAACCGCGCCCTCTTTACATGGTAGCGAATCCCTATATTGTTGAGTCTAGCAACGCAACCTTTATAAGCGCAGGTTGGTTGGGTGAGGCGTTTCTGTTAAAAAATCAGGTTTTGATAGACGGTGTTATTGAAAAATCGGGCAGGTATGATCCTATAGAGTTAGAAATCTCGTGGGGCGAGATTAATGCAAGTCTAAAACACCCCCGATACTACAAAATTTAGTTTCCCTGTAACTTAACGGTTAGAGTGTTCGTTTGATAGGCGAGAAGTGGTAGTTCGATTCTACCCAGGTCTAGATTTTAGTGTTGTATCTCAGGGTTAGCTTTAGATCTTTCGTCTAATGGTTAGGACGCTACACTTTCTCTGTAGAAATGCGGATTCGAGTTCCGCAGGAGGCATGCAAAGAGCGGTACGAACATAGTTTAGTGGTAGAACACGGGCCTTTTAAGCCCTTGGCCTGGGTTCGATCCCCAGTGTTCCCATTCGTAATGGCTTTTTGTGAAGTTGTTACGGAGTTCGCTTTTTTTTTACCGTACGTAGAATATGGGTTTTTCCGATTTGTTTTTCCATCTACTTATGTTAGTGTAAAAATAAAGTTTTAAATCGGATAGCTTTGTTGTTACTACTGCTCTTTACAAAAATATTTCAAGTAAATCTGTAATCATGGATCTACAGAATTTTTTAACTGATTTGGATCTAGAGTCTTCACAATCTGGATATCCCGGTAATACAGGTCGCGTTCTATCGGTTGGGGATGGGGTTGCTCGTATTTCGGGGTTAGACACCGTTCAAAGTGGTGAGCTAGTTTCGTTTACATCAGCTTCTACCGGAGCTAGTGATGTGAAGGGTATGGCACTAAACTTAGAGAAAGACGTTGTTAGTGTTCTTCTTTTGGACCAAGATATTAAGCTTAAAGAGGGCGATTCCGTTTCTCGAACAGGTGATCTTCTAAAAGTTCCGACAGGTTTCTCTATTCTAAATCGTATTGTAAACCCGTTAGGTCAAGCTATCGACGGTAAGTCTGAGTTAAACTCGACGGACTTCGATTTCGATTACATAGAAAAGAAGGCTCCAGGTATTATACCCAGAAAAGATATAAATCGACCCCTTCAAACAGGTTTAAAGTCGGTTGATAGTTTGTTACCTATAGGACGTGGTCAACGTGAACTTATCATCGGTGATCGCCAAACAGGTAAAACAGCCCTTGGTGTCGATGCTATTATTAACCAAGCACAACTAAATGCTTGGATTGACGATACTATATCGTCAGATGATATGAACTTCTTAAAGAAAGCTAGACCTGGTTTAGGAAAAGTTTTCTGTGTCTATGTTGCTATTTCTCAGAAATTATCCACTATTGTTCAAATCCATGAGACGTTAAAGAACCATGGGGCGGATAAGTATTCGGTTATAGTTGCTTCAACTGCTTCCGATCCGGCTTCAATGCAATACCTTGCACCATACTCTGGATGTGCTATTGGAGAGTACTTTAGAGATTTAGGTTTCGATGCGTTAATCGTTTACGATGATTTAAGTAAACATGCCGTAGCTTACCGTCAAATGTCACTTCTGCTTCGCCGACCTCCTGGACGGGAAGCTTATCCGGGTGATATTTTTTACGTACACTCTCGACTTCTTGAGAGAGCTGCGCAAATGTCTGATGAATATAATGGTGGTTCTTTAACAGCGCTTCCTATTATTGAAACTCAAGCTGGTGATGTTTCTGCTTATATCCCAACTAACGTTATTAGTATTACCGATGGCCAAATATTCTTGGAAACAGGATTATTCCACCGAGGTATTAGACCCGCTATAAACGCCGGTCTATCTGTTAGCCGTGTTGGTTCTGCTGCTCAAGTTAAATCTATGAAAAAAGTTTCTGGTTCCCTTAAACTAGAGCTTGCGCAGTTTAGAGAGATGGCTTCTTTTGCTCAATTCGGTTCAGAATTGGATAAGGAAACACAACAACTTATAAACAGAGGTAATCACCTTACTGAATTAATGAAACAACCACAATACTCACCACTTCCACTTGAGAAACAAATTATTTCTATTTTTTTAGGTGTTAGCGGTTCGGTTGATGCTTTGGATTTAAATAAAGTATTACCATTTGAGAAAATGGTTTTAGATTTCTTTGATAATTCCCCGTTATTCTTTTCTTTTACTCGTACAATGAATACAGATTTCGATAATTCTATTTTCGGTTACGTAGTAGATTTTCTGTCTTCTCTGTTTTCGTTGAACAAAAAAGCGATTTAGTAATTTTTCGGTTTCTCTTCGGTTAAAAAGGGGTAGTTTAATGGTAAAGCGTCGGTTTCCAAAACCGGAACTGGAGGTTCAAGTCCTTTCTCCGCCAATCTTGTAAATTTAATTGATAAAAATTGAATAAGAAGTTTTTTTTTATGTCACTTGTAAGTTTTAAAACTTTTGCACCAGCGCAAGAGGCTAAACCTGTTGCTCCTTTAGGCCCTTTGGTGGGACAATACGGTTTGAATCTGAAGCAGTTTTGCGATGATTTAAACAATTTAACGGTCAGTTACCTGAAAGGTTTGCCGTTACCTGTATACGTAGAGAAATCGGCTGTTTTGAAGGGAGGGTACAGAATATTTGTAAAACCCCCGACATTGGCTCTTCTTTTAGGTTCCGTAACATTTTCGGAAAGTTTAGGATTTTTGGAGGATGGGGCTACTTACACCACTAAGGATCTGTATGACGTTGTTCGTGTTTATGCACATTTTCATGCACTAAGTTTGGAGGTGAGTAGCAATTTAGTTTTCGCCTACATAGGGTCTATACAGGCTTCAGTCACGGTTAATTAATTTATAATAGCGCTAAAGAATATGGACAGAAAACAATTTCAACTTAACGGTTATGCATCCTTGTTTGGCAACCATCAGGAAGCTTTGTTTGTATACTCAAAGTTTGGGGATACAAGAGGCTATGGTAAAGGCAAACTAAAATTAAGCAGCCTGAACACTAAGCTTGTTAATAAAATTATATCTGGAAATCAACTACTTTCAGGCTCAAATTATGCATTGAGAGGGCGTAGTGGCCCTAAAGAGCTTAGTTCCGACGCTAGGTTAGCGGAGGTGCTTTTGGGTAAGGAAGAGTTTACCTCTTGGCTCGATAAGAATAACTTTAAAGATAGGTTCGGTCTGCAGAATTTTATAGTTTCCGGCCTATTACTAGATTCGGCTGTTTTTACTAAGCTGTCGAAGCCGCTGTACTCCTACATTCAGAGTAATGCCTCACTGCTGGTTTCAAATGGATACTCAAACCTTTCGAACAACCTCAAAATGTATTTAATTTTTCCCGTCGCGTCTTTTGCCTTTTTAAATTTCTTAAAGCTACTTTTGGCTCCAATGAAAATGACTTTCGGACTTATGGGTTTTATAAAAAACAATAGGGAGTAGATTTGTTTATGGTTACTATAAATCAGCTAATAAATAAGAATTGTCGCTTTATAAAGATTAAGGGTAAACCTTATTTGATGAAAGGCCGGCCGCAGTTAAAGGGCGTGTGCCTAAAAGTTTATACAACTAAACCGAAGAAACCTAACTCAGCAATTCGAAAAGTTGCTAAAGTTAGGTTGAGCATTGGTAAGAGCGTTATAGCTTATATCCCAGGTCAAGGGCATAACTTGCAGGAGCACTCAGTTGTTTTGATACGCGGAGGTAGGGTTAAGGATTTACCCGGAGTCCAGTACCATATAATTAGAGGTAAATACGACTTTACATCGGTGGAAACCTTTGCTAGATCGAACCGTCGTTCAAAATTTGGTGTTAAACAACCTGCTTAGTTAACCAGGTTTACATTATTATTACTATTATACTATGGAAGAAACACGATTAATTCGTAGAAAATATTTAAAGGGGAGGAAAAGCAGGAGGTTACAGTATAAACGAATACTTGCTAAGTTGAAGAGGTTGGTGCCTAAAGAGACTCCAGTACAGTCCTCTAAACAGAAGAATCTGAAAAGAGAGCGCCGTAATAAGGTAGGTAAAAAGAAAAAGAAACATCGTAAATGGAGGTCTACTAGACCCTTTATAGATAATTTTGGACGACCTATCTATGTTCCGCTATCGCTTAGACGTAGGATAAAGGTGAATAGCAATTTCGTTAACTGGTTGGAGCGTCGACAGAGAAAGTTTCTTAACTACGCGAGACTAGATATCAGATTCTCTGGAAGATGGAGACGGTTCCGCTACGACCCTAACTTTAAACCTAAACGTTATTATAAAAAAGCCCGCAAACTGGCTAAACTCGGATCCTTTATTGAGAAAAAGGATTGGGATTCTGCGGAAAAGAAAGAGCCTTATACGTCTTATGTAAAAGGGTACCTTGAACGGAAAAGTAATCTTCGGTCTAAGAAAAGAGACCGAATTCTTAGAAGGTTACGTAGAGAGTCCCGTATGCTTAAAACCTTTTTGGGCGCTCTTATACGAAGAGGCAAAAAATCTAAAGCTGTAAAGATCTTTAGATCCCTTATACGTTTAATCTCTATTTCTAAATTTTACAAAAGACGTAGAAAGAAGAACAGGCAGCATAAGAAACAAAGCCCAATGCGTTTTATATTCCGTGCTGTAGTGCTTGCAAGCCCTCGAATTATGTTGAAGTCTAAGCGTGTCGGCGGTGTAATCTACAGACTGCCTATCTTTATAGAGGGCTCGAGAAGGGCACGATCTTTCGGTATGCGGTGGTTAGTAGCTTCCGCTCAAAGGCGTCCGGAGAAGCTTATGGCTGAAAGATTGGCCAGTGAGATTATGGACATACATAGAGGGAAGGGTTTGACGATGAAACGTAAGGCGGAGATATACAAAATAGCTGTGGGAAATAAAGCCTTTGTACACTATATGTGGCGTAAAAAGAAGAAGAGAAAGAAAGCTCTTAAAAAAATAAACAGACGATAATTACAATGGAAATTTGGAAAGGTAATCCTATAAGGAAGTTAACTAAAGCCTACTTAGGTAGTTTAGGTCGCTCTTCAGATGGTAAGATAAGTTCGAGACATAGGGAGGCTGGTCATAAGCGACGGTATCGTATTGTGGATGGCTTGTTTTTAAATAATACCCCTGGTGTTATTCGTCGGTTCGAGCATGATCCTGTACGTAATACGACCTTAGCCCTTGTTTACTTCGGGAATGGTTTTTTAGCCTATAACTTGGCGTCTAAGGGTTCTAAGATCGGTGATTTTGTATACCCTCCGGAGTATTTTAAGAATAATATGGATGGTTCTTCAGCTACTTTAGGATCGGCGCTGCCGCTAATGTTCGCCGCTGTTGGTGCTACTGTGTATAATGTTGAGTTACGTGAGCTAGCAGGTGGATCCCTCTCTAGGGCCGGTGGTTCAGGATCTCAGGTAATTGCGAAGCTAAACAACATGGTGCTTCTTCGGCTTCCTTCTGGGAAACTGAAAGCTGTTTCCGATAGTGTTCGGGCACAGGTAGGAGTGCCTTTACCCAACCGAAATCTTACCTACAAAATCCGTCTGAATAAAGCAGGGCAATCTCGTTGGTTAGGGCGAAGACCTTCTGTCCGAGGTGTAGCTATGAATCCTATAGATCACCCGCATGGTGGTGGTGAGGGGCGTTCCTCAGGCGGAAGATGTTCCGTTACTCCATGGGGTAAGCTAACCAAGGGTAAGAAGACAGGTAAAAAGAAGGGTAGACGCGCAGAGGTGTCAAGATTCTACAAAATTGATAAACAATCGTAAGATGAGGTCCAGTATTAAAGATTTAGTAAGTGTTGTTAAGAATGATGGTTTGGGTAAGGCTAAATTTTTTAAACCCTTCTATAGAAATATGGTAAATAAAAGAAGTGATTTCTACATATGGACGAGACGTGCTCTTGTCACAGATAAGTTTGTGGGTAAGAGAGTTGCTGTCTACAATGGGCGTAGGTTCCTTTCCTTTATTGTACGTAAGTCTATGATAGGTTATAAGTTCGGAGAATTCTCTTTAACCAAAAAGATAGGAGCTATCCATAAAATTTATAAAAGAGCTGCTAAACTATCTAGGAATCGTAGAAAATTTGTAGTGCGCAAACAGAATGTAAAAAAACGTGGCCCGGCTAGATCAGGTCATTCCGATAAGTCTAGGAATAGGAAGACTATACCAGGTAAGAAAAAAATCTCTAGGTTAGAGTTGAGGTAGGTATAATAAAAGTATTATAATATGGGATATTTTAACAATTCAAATGGTTTGCGATTGAATATAAATCGAAGTTGGAAGGCGAAAACGTTTTCATTGCGGAACGAGTCGCTCTCTATTGTATTCTTTCAGAGGCAGTTTCTAGAATTCTTCGAGGTATTTATGAACCTTCGTAAATTTCATAGACGGGGTATGGTTCTAAGCCATATAGTTACAAGAGTCAGAGGTGCTAATGGTCTTGAGGTGGATGTGTTTGTGTATGATCCAAGTGTTTCGAAGCACTCTAATAAAGGGTACGAGCTTCTGCTTGGAGATGGTTTCCTGCCCAGAAGGATCCATCAAAGACTGAGACATAAATTGAAACCTATGAATAGAGTTCTACCGCATTTGCTGCGAAATGTTGCAGAGGACATGGTGTTGTGCTATAGAAGTCTGTTCTATAATGCTATGAGCGCCTATATAAAATCTAAATTTTCACGGATCTACCCTAAATTAGGTCTTAATATACGTTTTATACCCTTGCGTGCTAGAATGATAAATGCTGAATTCTTAACCCGCTTCTTTCTTATGAAGTTTCAGTACAAAAGAGATATTGTCCATATAATTAACCCTATCTCGTCCAGATTACTTAGGAGGTTTGGGGGTGTACGAATCGATTGCCGGGGACGATTCACTAAAAGGCAGAGAGCAGGTAAGTTTAATTTTCGACAGGGTACGGTTTCTCTAAATAATTTTAGCCACAGGGTAGATTACTCGCAAGTAGATTTACCGCTTAAGTATGGCGCGTGTTCGATAAAGCTTTGGTTAGCTAACCGGTTAGCTTCTAAAGAATATGGATCTGAACAAGAGGTTACCGAGTTTAACTCTTTTAATATAATGAGGCTTCCTATCCAAAGACAGGATCTATCTAAGTATACATTGAGTTTGGGGAAAGATAAGGTTACACGAACTATTAATTTTAATTCTGTACGGGTGCCTTTGTCTAAAATTATAAAGATCGGTAAACTGGGTGAGCACAGACTGGCCCCTAGGAAGCGTAACATCCTCGCCTTTACAGACACTAGTTTCTATAATAGGCGTGTTAAGTTAGGGAAACAGCTTATCTCGACTGTGGTAGGACTACCTAAGTCTACAAAACGTAAATTCCTAAACAAATTGCTAACGAGGAAAGTCCCTTCTTGGCATAGAAAATGGGCTCCATCTTTTAGATTCCTAACAGCTAGAGAATTGAGTAGGAGCGTTGAGAAAGAGGTAAATAAGATAAAGCGGGATAGTTTGATATATCACACATCTAATCGTGATTTATTGAATAAGCTTATAAGCTTACATAAATATAAATCTTTAAAAAAGTTCTCGAAGATCGCTTCCGATAAAAATTTTACTACTCGCCCTAAGCCCGTGAAGGAGCCTAAGGTTATGAGAAGGAAAGCTAAAGGTAAGCTGGCGACGGAACAAGTTAAAATAAAGAAACATGGCAAAGCTAGTGAATAGTTCTTTAACAAGTTATTCGTTAGCTACGTCTAAGGATTTTAAAGCCCAACACTTAAAGGCGCATTACTCTAAGCCCGTTAAACATTCCGGTTTAGATAATTCCTTCTATTCGGTGAAGTTGAAGTCGATTGAGCCGGGTGTATTTACGTACGATCACTTTTTAATGTTTAATAAATTTATAAATAAATTTAAATTTCTTAAAAAGACAAGTTACTTGAAGGTAAGACCTTACCTGAATTCTACTAAAAAACCGGCGGAGGTTAGGATGGGTAAAGGAAAGGGCAAATTCGATAAAAAGATAGCTCCTATAGCTGCTGGTACCGATATCCTTGAGGTCCGAATTATTAGAACTGAGGATATGGGTATCGAGGATTGGAGTAAGCGTAAGATTGTATTTTTAAAGGATTCTTTGCCCGCTTTACGTAAGCTGTCCTGTAAGCTGCCTGTTAAAACGATAGTTACTTTTAATGATTTATAAAAATAAAATAATATGGTAGTAGTTGGCACTAATATGAAGGTCATAGATAAGTCGGGCGCTCTGATAGCTCAATGTATACGGTTTGTAGATAGAACCCGCTTCTCTTATGCAGGCGTTCGGTTGTTGGTAGTTATTAAAAAATCTATGAGGGTGAGAAAAAAGAAGCGGTCCGTACGTAAAAGTGAGATGCATATAGCGCTGGTTGTAAAACAGAAAGGATCTGTAGCTCGTCGAATGGGCTATTCAGTTCACTTCCCTTCAACGGCAGTTATACTTTTAAAAAAAGGTGATAATACACCGATGTCTAATAGGCTTACAGGCGCTGTCAGCAAAGATTTGCGCTTTCGCGATGGATTCTCTCGCGTCCTATCTATGGCATACGATGTATTTTAAGTATTAATCGGTATATGGTGATTTCGAATAGAAATTTAAATTTTAAGCTGCCCGCTTTTAATATGGTAGCTAAATTAAACCGTACCTATTCCTTGAGTAATAATTATAACTCGTCCTTTTTGCCGGAATACTTGCTAAAAGTGGGTGATGACGACAGTTCCTTAGTTGGTTCTTTACTTTACTTAGGTTTAAAGGATAAGATCTCGATTCGAATTGATTCGGAATTTGCGGGTTCGGAGTATATATTTTTTTTAAACTTATTTAATGCGTTCTTTGAGGCAAAGCCGAAGGACTCATTTTTTATTTTTAAAACCAGTAAGTTCTCCTCTCTTAATACCGCTGCTCGGTTATTAGGTTCGATAAAATTAGGGCTCAGTAAGGAGACTCAGTTTCTTAACTTTATATATTTCGTTCTATTTTTCTACTTGCCTCGCCTTTCTAGCCTTGGCTCAGCCGCGCAAACATTTTCGAGTTCAGCAATTTTTCCCGATTTCTCTAGATATGTTAATCACTTCTCTACCTTTACCAAGAAATACCCCCACTATTCAGGGATATTGAGGAAATCAGGCCTGTTTGTTTTTTTAGATGATTTTAACATTAGTTTTAATTTAGCAGTATCATCCTACATACTTAAGAGTACTTATATAAGTACAAATCAAAGTGAGGATTGGTCTTTAAAGTTTAAAGTGTATTTCGGTTCTAAGGTTTCTGTGGGCTACTTTAAATTAAAGAAATCTTTTCTAAAATTCTTTGTTGTAGGAGCGGAGTTCCTAGTTTAAATTGAAAAATAGAAAAATAGCAAAAAAATGAAACGTTTAATTATAAAAGATAAAAGTATAAGGCTAAAGTACGCTAAGATTGATCCATTCAGAGCATCGCTGAAGTACATTGTTATGTCTGACCTATACAGTTATAGGACCAGAAAAGGGGCGAACAGGAGGTTGGTACGGTTATGCCGAAGAAATGCAAAGATAACTAAAGTGAATAATTACTGCGTTATTTCTGGACGTTCCAAATCGGTATATAAGGATTTTAGACTATCCCGTATAAAATTTCGGGAGCTTGCTCGATCGGGTCAACTCTACGGGGTAACAAAATCAAGTTGGTAATATTAGTAATATGGCTAGCGTAACAAGTATAAGAGCAATTACTAACATCCGTAACGCCTCGTCTGCAAAATTGGGACAGGCAATCGTTAAATATTCATCCGTGAATATCCGGATATTGGGTATTCTGGTTAAAGAGAGCGTCATACGGGGGTTTCAGATAAAGGGTAATGATATTATTGTTTCATTGTCGAATTCTGAAATCGCCAGACAGAAGTTGAAAAATATTAGAGTTGTCTCTAAGCCCTCGAAACAGATATATGCAAGGCTTAGAGTTCTTAAACATGTATATACAAGACTAGGCGTCTCCATAAACTCCTTAACGCTCGTGAGTACAAGTTCGGGGATTACAACGATCGAGGAGGCTGTGCGTGAAGGTTTAGGGGGAGAGGTTCTTTTTGCAGCGAATGCTTTCGTTGTAGAGGCCATGGCTTTAGCAAATTAGCCGTTTCACATTTAAAAAATGGAGAACACTATAAACATTGCTAAATATCCTAAAGAGGCGGTAAAGATTCTACTTGATCTAGAGCAACCCTCTATTTTAGCGTTCAGCTCTAAAGAGCTTTTGAAGTCTTTCATAAATATACTGAATTCTGTATCGAACGATAAGTTGAAGATAGATGGTTTCGTATCGGAAGTCATGTTATTTGGCGTTGGTTTTCGGTTTACACCTTTTAGTGAAAGTACTCTTATGCTTAGCTTAGGTTATAGCCATGAGATCTTTCTCCTATTGGGGGACAATTTAAGGTTCAAAATTTTGAAACAGTATTTAGCAATATTTGGGCATAATCGAGTTTTAACGACTCAGACCACTGCCAAAATTAGAAGCTTAAGGGTTCCTGATATTTACAAAGGTAAGGGTGTCCGCTATTTGAACGAGGTGGTTGCGCAGAAGAAAGGTAAACAGAAACAGCAAAAATAGATGGCAGTTTATATATTTAATCGTCAGTTTAAGGAGTCTGTAAGGCTTTACAAAGCGTTAAAAAATTTTCTTGGCGTTGGAAAAACCCGTATGTTATATTTACTATCGCTTCTAGGTTTAACAAAAAGAGCGGAGGTAAAGCACGTTAGTTACTATAAATCGGAGTTAGCGAGTTTTTACTTACGTCTACTGTTCATCATAGATTCCCGTTTAGTAAAATATAGGAATTTTTACCTTTATAGGATACACATATCGGGTAATTACCGGTCATTTAGACATGAATCGGGTATGCCTTCGAATGGTCAGCGCTCACACACGAATGCAAGTACATGCCGGGCTCAACGTGGTAGGTTCGTCGTTACTGAATTAAAAATTTAGATTATGGTAAAATCAGAAAGAAAAGTATTAGATAAAAACGACAAAAAAGTCTCTTTTATGAAAAACAGGCCGAATAATCGTATAAACGGCGATAATAATAAAAGGGCTCGGTACAGAAGGAACCGAAATTTTTCAAAGGGCGGTCGTAAAAACCGCAAGTATGTAAAACAGGGCAAGAAACGACGGCCGCGAAAGAAATCTCGGTACCCATTTCCGACGCTGTTCAGCCATTGGAAAGATCCTAACCCTAGGACAAAGAAAGAGAAACAGAATAAAAAGGTTCGTAATCTTAAGATTACTAACAGGAGTATTCGGGTTTCTAGGATTGTTAATCAACGATTCCGTTTACAGAAAGGTATTTTCGTTCTCTATAAGTATGGTATGGGTCGCTTTTTCCGAAAAGTTCAGTTTTATAGAAAAACTAATAACTTCCTGATGCTTAAGAAAACCGCGAATAACTTTTTTGTAACCGTGTTTAGACGTTCAGGCCGTATGCTGTTCTATATTTCGGCCGGAATGCTGAATTTGAAAGGTCCTCGTAGGTCTACTACGGAGGCAGCTGAGAAGGTTATCGGTGCTGTGTGTAAGCGGCTCAGAAAAGGTAAGATTAAAAATATTGGCTTAATCGTGAAGAGCCCTAACGGTAGAGTTATGAAATCGGCTGTAAGACGGTTAAACCGTTTATACAGAGATAGGTTAAATACTTTAGTTCTCTTTATGATACCCCGATCCCATAACGGAATTCGGGGGAAGAAGATAAAAAGGGGCTAAGCCCTTTAATATTTGGGATTTTTACATTCCGCGTCTGTGCAAGGATTAACTGTTAAAGTAAAAGTTTAGTTGCTCTACCTTCCACAGCTCTTTTATTTAAATTTTTGCTACCTTATAAAGTTTGTGCTACAATCATACAAAGCAATTTTTTTATGCTATTTACCAAGCTTTTTTTGTCCCGCTAGGGATAACTCCGACTTCACGGGCCCGCTAAATTACTGCTGGTTACCGATATATACACGCATAAACTAGGATCAATGCCAATTAAACGGATATTCCAATTTATAGGTGTAGTTAACGCTCTATTCATAATTCTTAACAGCTCATATCAATTCGGCAGCGCCTACTTTTCGAATGTTACGGCGCTTATAATTCTTATAGGGCTGGTTATATTATCCTTTGCGAAGGAGATCTTTGAGTACACTGGTGTGGAGGTGCCATATAAACCGCTGCAACAGTTTTTTCAGTTTACCTCTTTATTAGTCTCCGGTATCCTCTCATCCTTTGTTCTTCTCATACCGAAACTCCTATTTATGGAGAGTCATAAATTAGATTCTATGATGGTAAAGTTTACGGTCAAGATAACTCGATTATGGAGTAGAGAGGAATTATCGATTTGTTTAGATGAGCTTATCTATTATAAAGGTGTCAGAGATCTTATTTCAAATCAGGATCGGATTGAGATCCTGGATAACTCATATACCATGAGTGAGCTGAAAACCTGTTTAAATCTGTTCGTTGATTTTCGGTTGGAGGATATATCCGACAGAGCAGCCGAAGTCCAGACTGTAGTACAACAGCAGGACTCTCTATGGACCCCTGAGAATGCTTTTTTTATTGTGACGGTGTCTGTTATAACTGTTGCGGTTATCGCTAGCGTAGGTTATTTGCTTTATGTGAATTATGGTAGTTCCAGTCCCAGCGCTCCGGTTGAGGATTTCTCTCCTGAGAGCCTTGACGATTGGGAGCCTGCATTATTAGCAGACGGGACTATTGATTTTAGCTCAGAGGTGGCTCGGTTACATACTCTTTTCGAGGTTGCGCGGAATGGGAGCGACGAAGGGCTAGTGCAGTTAAGCATTCTAGCTGAAAAGTTAGATGGGTTATTCGAAAAAATCGAGGACCTAGAGGTATCGGTGGAGGGCAATAGTATGGACATCGGGAGTTGTAAGGAATTGATGGACGCCCTTCGAGCCGACATAGATACCGTTAAACTAACAGCGGACCAGGCTCTACAGAAAACAATTGAGCTTAGCGCTTTGAAAGAACAGGCTGCCGATATCTTAGGTGCATCACGGGCTGCTGCTCAGGGTGGCTTTGTTGATCCAGTATCTGCGTTAGCTAAAAATGTTGATAGCTCAATTACGGGGGTTAAATCGAAATTTTACGCATTAGAGACTGAGGTAGGCTTTTTTAAAACAGCAAGTTTGAAGGCATACGATACCTTTACTAAGGATATACTCCTACTTTGTAAAAATAACATCCTTCAGGTAGAGGAGCTTGAAGCTCTTAAAACTCTTCTAGGAACCGATACTATCCGTAAAATCTTAATAGAGCAGGCTGAGGATATTGTTAAAGAAAAAACTAAAAAATAAATAAATAAAATAAATATGCAAGTACTTCTTAAAATACTCCAATGTATTGGTTGCGCAAATGTTTTTTTTGTGGCTTTAAACAGCTCATACCAATTTAGCAGCGATTACTTTAGTAATGCAACGCTAATTAAGGTGCTCTTGGTGCTGGTTGTCCTGTCTTTTTCGAAAGAGATATTCAACCTTATTGGTACAGCAACGACAGAGAGTAAACCCCTCTATTACCTTTTCCGGTTTGTTACAATCCTGATTCCAGGCATTCTCTCATCCTTTGTTCTCCTTATACCGAAACTCCTATTCATAGAGAGCCGACATTTGGATTCTATGATGGTAAAGTTTACGGTCAAGATAACTAGATTATGGGATAAGAGTGAATTATCGATCTACCTCGCTAACCTTGTAGAGGAGCGGGGCATTTCAAAGCTTATCTCAGAAACGGATCGGGATCACATTGTTGAGATTTCAAATTCCATGGGCGAGTTAAGGAACTCTCTTAACATGCTGGTTAATGAACGTTTAGAATCTATGAAGTCGGAGATGCCGGATAGGGCGGTTGAAATTCAAACTGTAGTGCAGGGACCCTCTTGGTTATCTGAAAACACTGTCCTTGTTGTAGCGATATCGGTAATCGCTGTTGTAGCGCTAGCCGGTATAGGTTATTTACTATACACGAGCTCTCTCAGCTCCCGTAACACTGAAACTACTACGGTGCCGATAGATGATTCTAATCTCCGTGATATCGAGACTAAGATAGGTGAGCTAGAGGCTCTCGTAGAGTCTAATTCTACTGCCGATATGACCGCAATAGATAAACTAATAGAGGAGAAGGTGAGCGCTGAGTCGGAAGATATCAATGCTCATTTGTACCGCCTTGATAGATTGGCGCAAAAGGCGACAAATGACACTCAACATGTCACTAATTTGACAAACTCGGTTAGCGGATTAATTAAATCGTCCAACGAGGCTACCTCTGGATTGAATACCCTCGGCCGCCAAATGCAGAACGTTAAAAGCGACCTTAAGGGTTTCCGTGCTAATCTCTTGGACACCAGTCATACTGCGGAGGAGGCTTTGAAGAGGGTGACGAAGCTTATTGACGAGCAGCCAGTTGGAAAAATCGCTTCAGAAACCAACGCGGTGCCGAAGGAGATCATCGATCAACTAGAAGTCCTTAGTAAGAAGGTATCTCGGGAGTCAATTGCATCTCGAGAGACAGCAAGAAGTTTCAACGGTAGGATCGAGACCCTCGAGGATTCGAAGTCAAAAATGTTAGAAAGCACCGCCTCTTTTGCTAAAAAAATGGTAGCCTTAGCTAAGGAAGAGATACTAACTTCGAACGAGTTCGTAGCTATGGGGATCCTGTTGAGGAACGAAACTATTCGTGAAATGTTAGTTGAAGTGGAGACTAAGGATCTCATCGATGAAATTGCAAAAGGAAAGAAGGGATAAGGGGTTTTAAAAGACCCTGTGCAAGCCCTAAAGGCGTGAATTTCCTGTGATTTATAAAGGTATAGGTAAATAATATGGTTTAGGCAGTATATAACACCAAGCCTCTCGCCTTCACCCTGTTTAAAGTAACCGAAAGGGTTAAGAACAATCCCTACCGACCGAAACCACCCTTCTCTACTTTTGATGTAAAATACCTAGTTGTAAATCTTTTTCTTATATAAGAGAAAGATGTTGCCTCGATTTTAATCGAATCGTGCATGGAGAGTAGTTCGGGTCTGCCCTTTAAGTAGAGTCGAAACAGGGCTCTGCGCGGTTCCCGATCTTTGTGGTGTGGTATAATTGGTTAGCATACCTGTTTTGGGAACAGGAGATGTGGGTTCGAGTCCTGCCACCCTGATCCTGCCGTAGAGTAGAATTGCCGCTTTGATACTCTCCTTTTTTTTTACTAAAGTAGTATACATTGACATTCCAAATCCTCGACATTAGATCTATCTTTTATGCTATTTACCGAATGCTTTTTCTAGGGGTCTCCTCTATTTTAGATAATGGGGTCGATCCCCGCTTTTTGCACACTTTCACTTATTTTCACATCTTTAAGTCTTGCTATTCTAATCCTATCCTATATTAAGGCTCCTGTCCTTGCGATTATGCCCTCTTTCCCTCCGTTATGGGGTTATCTTCTATCTAAGTCAGGATGTGAATCGTATGCGTTAAAAGTTTATCTGGGTATCCTCTATTTACCTTTCGGTATCACACTTAGTTTAATAGTTAAACAATACGAGCCGTTTCTAGCTGCTATAGTTTATTTTATTTATCAGACCATTATCCTGTTTCGTAGAATTCGGTTATTAAACAGATTTCTTAATAAAATATACGATCTTTGTTCTAGTGAACTAGGTATGAAGGAGTATGTTAGAAAGGATCGTCACCGCTTTGTGTTGTCTATGATGGCTTTTACGCACGCTGCGGAAAAAGGTTGGCTCGTTAAGGGGCTAAATGGGTTATTACAGTATACTGATACCTCCTCTAGAAAATCCAGGCATACGAACTAACTTCAAACGTAAAGAGCAGAAATACATAAATTCACTACTTAACTCTGAAGAGTTTCAGCGCTTGTCTGAGGAAAACCAGCATATGGCCTTAAGTTCCCTTCGATTTGTTATCAGGGGGCGCTTACTACCACGCCACTATAGCAGCTACCGCAGAAGACGGGGAGTCAATGATAATGTTTCCACTCACTAGCCTTTACGATGACAAAAAATTAACTTTGATGGTAAGCCATGCCCTGACAAGTGTTTCGACGAAGCTCCTACCCCTTTGTGAAAGGTGGTCTTATGGTGACACAACAGGCAAAGGTCAATTCATAGTTTCGGGATTTGGTATGCTTCAAAATGCGAGTACGTCGTGGGCTATGAGCCCGAACAGCGCAAGGTTTAATTCGCGGTTCTTTGAAGAACCGAATTGGGGGCATATAGGGGCCGCTATAGAGCCTTATGAGAATTTCATAAAGGAATATAATAAGCTTAAAGGTAAACCACTTTACCAATCTAGAGCCGTAACGCACTTTAATCCATCAAACGAGAGGCGCATTATCTCAGCTCCTTATGACATATCAGACTTACTGGATTAAAATAGAAGCTTCTTTAAAAATTATAAACAATATGGATAACACCTTAAACAGAAACAACACAATAATAGAAAACGTCGAATACCTCGACATGGACGATCCTAAAAACTCTTGGTATTTCGATGCTGAACGGTTCGATGTAAACTTCCCTTTAGTAAGAAGCTATAACGGGGAGCCCTCCTATTGCCACAGAGACCTGTTTTCCGAGTGGTATGAGTATTGGGATGCAGTATTCTCCTACTACAGGAATACATCTAACATATCCGCTATATGCTACGTCGCGGATACTACCAATCTTGATGACCCCCTTGAACGTTATTACACAGACTCCAGTCTCCGATCCCGTATCACCGATCATTTCGATTATGAATTTCTTTTCCAATCGAAACAGGCATTACCGAACGGTAAAAAGATTACATATTTCTTAGCAGGTCTAAAACAGGAAAGCGATTTAACCGGTATAAACGAAAGGTTCTACCTTAAGGACGGTCGTTATACTAGTGGGATGTTTCGAGCTGAACTATATCCTCACATTCAACTTATAATTTCTAGAGATTGGGATCTACTTAAAAGATATTTCTTCTTTATGATTCGGAATCATCAATATAAAAACTCTAAGTTTATCTATAATATTAAAGAAGACAGCGGTAACGTTAAGTGGCACCATTTTTCAGATTTATCTGATGCCCAATTCCGCTCTTTACCTAAAGATTATAGATTCAATTGGAGAGGGTATGGTAATGGGGCCTCATCGGTCCAGGTCGAAGATAAAGTGTTAACTGTTTGGAAGAAAAACCATGAATAACACCTTAAACAAAACAATACAATAGTAGAGAATGTAGAGCATTTAAATATGGATATCTAGTAAAGATAGCCTATGAGACCGACACCCCTTAAAAAGAATATAAGTAATATCTAGCCCGGATGCGATTCTATAGTATTGTGGTTTTGTAACATACTATCTACCAATTCAAGATTTAACACACAATTCTCAACCACACAGAGCCATATATCGGAGGCCTCTACTACATTTAACAGTAGATCGGAACCTTCAAGCTCTAATCTATCCTATATAGTTCCTATTACGATTGTAGTTACTGTAGGACTTACTGCAGGGGCTATCGGTCTCTATCAATCTACTAATGGTAATTAGTATAGTCAACTAAAGTTGAATTCTAATTCAACTCTATTTTTAAATTAAATTCCTATTTTCAGATCTATTCAGAGTACATTTCTTTTATATTTTAAAAATATGCTAAAAAACACCTGTTTTTACTAACTTTTTAAAATAATTAGCTCCGATTTCCTCACTTTCTCAAAAATAAAATGTGTAGAACACTATAGAGGAAGTAGTCCGTCGATTATTTAACAATTACACCTTAAAATCTTTTTCTTATATAGGAGAAAGATTTAACGGTCGGGTTTCCTCAGTTCCCGTAAAAAAATTGATTAGGCTCTTCTGTGTTAATTTACCGGGTATTATTTTTAAGCTCTGATTGGATTAGGTTCTTCTTTGTTTTTAGGGCTTAGTTGGGATATCGATTAGTTTCTGTGTGTGGGGTTATACGTGGGAGACCCTTAGAAGGAATATAGGTAAGATCAAATCAGAGCTAATATTCTATAGTAGGGGGAATTCTACGTATATGTGGTTTGGGAGATTTAGGATGTCCGTTTAATTAAAGGTAATAAATAATTCAACTGAAGTTGAATAAACAGACACTATTCGGTTATAGTTAAACCGGATCCTTAAAGTCTCTGCTGTACTCTCTTTAGGTCTCAGTTTCAACGGGACGTTAACTGAGAGATATACTAAATTTCAATCTAATAGAGTATAGACTTAGTTACAATTAACAAATATAATGAAAACATTAACGAGAGTCAAAATAATAAAACATACAAACTAAATTATAATATGGCTTTAACCGTAAAGATTCTTAAAGTAACGGGCGTGTTAAATGTGCTTTTTATACTGCTGTATAGTAATACTTACAGTATAAGTAGTGAATATTTATCGAATGCCGCTGTAATAGCAGCTCTTATAGTTTTGGTTATTCTGTCCTTTTCGAAGGACATCTTCGAACGTATTGGTATAGTTATTGAAAACGCATCTATAAAACGTCTATTAAACTTTACCTCTTTATTAGTCTCCGGTGTGTTGTCCTCTTTAGTCCTTCTTATACCTAAACTTCTATTTATAGAGAGTCATAAATTAGACTCTTTACCTATAAAGTTTACGGTCAAGATAACTCGATTATGGAGTAGAGAGGAGCTATCGATCTGCTTAAACGAGCTTATCGACAATCGAGGCGTCAGAGATCTTATCTCAGATCAGGATCATAATTCTATTATAGAGAGTTCAAGCTCTATGGGTGAATTGAAAACCTCTTTGAGTTCTCTTGTTAAGGAGCGTTTAGTAGTGATCGATCCGGCTACAGTTACGACTATCATTAATAAAGCTAACGAGACCTCTTGGATATCAGAGAATGCTCTACTTATTACAGTAGTATCTATTATAGCGGTTACGGTTATAGTCGGAGCAGGCTACCTGATGTACAGGAACTATCATAGTAGCGTTCCGTCGGAGGATAGAAGTATCTTTACCGGTACAGAGGAGAACCCTGATGAGTTCCTAAGAAAGGATCTATTCGACGACCTATCTAGCGTGGGATCAGAATCTGAGGGCTTTGAGAAAAGTCTCAACGAGGTTCAGAGTAAGCTTGAACAGAGCATTGAAGGTCTGAGCCAGAAGTTACTTAATACTGAGAAGGACCTTCATGCTAAAACGGAGACGCTACTAGAAGTGGTTACTAGCAACGAGGCTAATGTTATAAATATAAGAGACTATTTTAATAAAGAGGTTTTAACTGCAGTGCAGAGTTTGGCAGATCGAACAGTTGTCCTTGAAAACGGGGCTAAATCTTTAAAAGCAAGCGTTGTTGAGGATATGGTACTTAACTCTAAGATTACGGCCAACCTTGGAAAAGATCTCAGAAAAGAGTTAATGGCGCTTACACTAGGGGAGGAGGAGCTTAAAGCGATTAGAGGTTTACTAGGAAATGAAACTATACAGAATATTGCAAAGGCGACGAAGAACTTTAGGGAGAAGAAAGGTTAATCCACGGACAGATCGGGATACAAACCTATAAAGTATTCTCACTTCGTCGCCTATTTTATAGGTTTGTATATATATGTAATAAGTAGATATGTTATTTATACTATATAACATATATTATATAGACCTGTATGTTATATTTCTTTATGTTTATTACTATTCCTTAGTCCCTTTTTGGGGTTTCGGGATCCCCCCCCCCCCCCCCCC
>Ga0209075_1001089_pt1 | contig 25919 bp, 20 predicted proteins | sample Stecom2011_FD_187523 | JGI IMG/M metagenome (GOLD analysis project Ga0209075, IMG submission 187523) | Agricultural soil microbial communities from Utah to study Nitrogen management - Steer compost 2011 (SPAdes) (version 2) | ecosystem: Environmental > Terrestrial > Soil > Agricultural land...
CGGCCATAGTTTTTCTAGCGTTTGCATTACCAAAGGCCATTAAAAAAAACGGGTTTTGTTACTTCTGACTTTTCAGATACTTGATCTGCTTTAATCATAGCCCAAGCTTCTTTCAAGTTTGCTGCTTTACCGCCTTTTACTAAAGCATGAGCTTTTATTTCATTAATCTAGATACAAAAGGTTTATCAACATCTTCGCTTTTATAAATCCTGAGGCAGTAAATTATAATTGCTCTATATATACTTATATTTGTAGGATATGAAACGGCTGAAAATATTTAAAAACAAGTTTAAGCTCACATTTGTAATCTTTCTTGTGTACGTCTTATTTTTAGATGATGTGGATGTTTTTAACGTTGTTCGACAAAGGGTAAAGCTAAATAAACTGAAACAAGAAAAAGAAATGTTATCTGAAAAGTTTAATGAAGCTAAATTCACCTTAGATCAATTAGATAATACAGAAGCATTAGAAAGATTTGCTAGAGAACAAAAGCTATTTAAACGTGATAATGAAGATATTTTTGTCATTGTTAAAGAAGATTAGCTTTGCTATCAATAAGTATTTTTAGAGCCTAAAGAAATAAAAAACAGCATTAATACTCTGTTTTATCCTCTTTTCTATGCCACTCCTGAAATACAGGAATTGCTTCATCTCTCATAAACTGACTTGTTTTCACTCTTCGTTCATCCATACTTAAGTTAATCTCTTCGTAAATAAAAGAATCATCAAAACCGATGTCAGCGGCATCTTTCTTTGTGTTTGCAAAATATAAATTATCCAGTCTAGACCAATAGATTGCACCTAAACACATAGGACATGGCTCACAAGATGAATAGATATCACACCCTGCTAATTCGAAAGAATTTAATGTTTTACACGCCTTTCTGATTGCATTTATCTCAGCGTGAGCAGTGGGATCATTGTCAATTGTGACACTGTTAGAACTTTCAGCAATTATCCTTCCATCTTTAACAATGACAGCACCAAAGGGACCTCCTCCATTGACTATACTTTGCTTAGACAATTCAATTGCCTTTCTCATATATTCTTTTTTCACCTCATCCATATTTTTCTGATTTATTCTAAATCTATTAAAACTAAAGAGAATTAGATAATTAAAATCATAAAAAAAGTCCCGACGGCATATAGTCGGGACTTCAAATGTATATTCTAGTGATATCGCTTAATTGCTAAACATATCTTTCACCCTTTGAAAGAAACCTTTTTCTTTTCCATCTGGATTAGGTTGAAAGTTTTCACTATCTCTAAACTTTTCAATAATTGTTTGTTCTTCTTTTGAAAGATTTTGTGGAGTCCAAACATTAATATGTACGAACTGGTCACCCATTCCGTAATTTTGGACACTTGGTAAACCTTTACCCTTCAAACGCAACATTTTTCCACTTTGCGTTCCTGGCTCTATTTTAATTCTTGCTCTGCTTTTAATAGTAGGCACTTCAATAGAAGCTCCTAAAGCTGCGTCTGCAAAATTAATGAACGCTTCATAATGTACGTTTTGTCCATCACGGCGCAATTCTTCGTGCTCTAAAACTTCGATCACTACAAGCAAGTCACCTGCGATACCATCGAATGGACCAGCATTTCCTTTTCCGCTAACAGAAAGTTGCATTCCATCTTCTACTCCTGAAGGAATATCTAATTCGATTACCTCTTCCTTACGTTCTAATCCTTGGTTATCAGCTCCTGAAGGTTTTTTATCAATAATTTTACCTGTTCCTTGACAGTTAGGACAAGTTGAAGCCGTTTGCATTGCCCCCAAGAATGTTTGGGTTACACGATTAACTCTCCCAGAGCCTTTACAGGTTTGACAATCTTTGAAAGTAACGCCACTTGCGTTTACTAGTTTATTGACACGAATTTTCTTTTTAACACCATCTGCTACTTCATCAAGTGTTAATTTGATTTTAACCCGTAGGTTTGTTCCTCTGGCAGTTCTTTGACGAGCACCGCCACCTCTTCTACTGCCACCAAATCCACCGCCAAAAATATCGCCAAATTGTGAGAATATGTCATCCATATCCATACCTCCAAATCCGCCACCGCCAGATCCATCAACACCAGCATGACCAAATTGATCATAGCGTTGTTTTTTCTGCTCATTTGCCAAAACTTCGTAAGCTTCAGCTGCCTCTTTAAATTTTTCTTCCGCCGCTGCATCACCCGGATTCTTATCTGGATGATATTTTAATGCGAGTTTACGGTATGCTTTTTTTATTTCAGATGCAGTTGCAGATTTACTTACACCCAAAACTTCATAATAATCTCTTTTTTGACTCATAATATATTTTATTGTCCTACTACGACCTTAGCGTATCGTATTACTTTGTCATTTAGAAAATATCCTTTCTCTACTACATCGACAACTTTGCCTTTTTGTTTTTTATCGACAGGAATATTTGTTATTGCCTCATGATGGTCAATATCAAAAACCTCTCCCTTACTATCCATGGCTTTCAAGCCTTTAGCCAACAAAACGTTGCTAAACTTATTATAGATCAGTTGAAAACCTTCTTTTATAGAATCAGGATCGTTTGAGTTTACATTATTTTCTATTGCACGCTCAAAGTCATCCAATATAGGAAGCATGTCTTTTACAACCCCTTCACTAGCATTCATTATCAGATCACCTTTTTCCTTAATCGTTCTTTTTCTAAAATTCTCAAAATCTGAATACAAACGTAAATACTTATCATTCAACTCCGTAAGCTTCACTTCCAGTTGTTCCTCTAATGATAACTCTTGAGTTATTGTTTCTTCAGCCTCTAAATCTTGATTCTCTGCAGTATTTTCTGTAGTATTTTGATTTTCTTCTGATGCCTGCGTATTCCTATCCGCTTCTTCGTCTTTATTTCGTCTTCCCATTTTAGTCAATTTTAAACCAAAAACCTATACTCAAATTCATTGCCATTATAGATATAGAGACAAACTGTCATAAGTTGATGAGATTTGACGAAATAGTGTCAGTTTAACAGGTCATTTACCTATGACAGAAGTGCTTTTTAAGCCAAAGAATAATTCGTATTTTTGAATTTCAAAATCAAGTTTTATGAAAATATTATTATCCCCAGCAAAATCATTGGATTACGATCTAAATATCAAAACACCATTCACTGAAAAAGCTAGTTTTTTAGAAGAAGCAGACTTCTTGGCACAGACACTTAAAAAAATGTCCAAAAAACAGTTAGGTGAATTGATGAAGATTTCAGAAAACCTTAGTGACTTAAACTTTCAACGGTATCAAGACTGGGAAAAGCCAACAACTTTAGGGAAAAATGCTCAACCAGCAGTTACAGTATTTACAGGTGAAGCCTATAAAGGACTTGATGTATCAACATTTTCTAAGAAAGATTTTGAATATGCACAAAAAGACTTAATGATTCTTTCAGGACTGTACGGTATTTTAAAACCCTTAGATTTAATGTACCCCTATCGATTAGAAATGGGAACGCGACTAAATGTTACGCCAAAAACAAAGAATTTATATGGATTTTGGGGAAGTAAATTAGCTGAATTCATAAATAATGAAACAGAAAAAGACGAAGTGATTGTCAATTTAGCTTCAAATGAATACTATAAAGCGGTAGATAAAAAGGTGCTCAAACCAAGGATTATCACACCAGTATTTAAAGACCTAAAAGGAGATGAGTTTAAGGTTATCATGATGTACGCAAAACATGCACGTGGTGCTATGACAAGAGATATAATTCAGAATCAGTATCAGGACATTGAAGACTTAAAAGGGTATAATGTAGATGGATATAGTTATCATGAAGGAATGTCAACGGAAGATGAATGGGTTTTTGTTAGGTAAAAAAACAATAGCCTGCAAGAGTCAAAAGCATAAAGTATAATCCATTAATTTGACTTCAGTGTTTAAAGAAAAGTTATGCGATCATTTCTTTTGACTTCTTTCTTTTTGAATAGATTTACGTTGCATTGACATGCTTGCTGCTAAATTCTTTTTTATTTCAGTCTTGATGTGTTACATTTGCAATAGTAAAAGTGTTATTTTTTAACGAAAATCGCTTCAAAATTGATAAAAACAACAAGATATGAGTACAACAACAGAAAAGTTATCTTCAGCAGACTTAATAAAAATGGAAGAAAAATACGGAGCGCATAACTATCATCCGCTGCCAGTAGTTTTGGCAAAAGGTGAAGGTGTTCACGTTTGGGATGTTGAAGGAAAACATTACTATGACTTTCTTTCAGCATACTCTGCAGTAAACCAAGGTCACTGTCACCCACATATAATTGGCGCTTTAAAGCAGCAAGCAGAAACGTTAACTTTAACATCTCGTGCATTTTACAATGACACTTTAGGTCCATTTGAAAAGTATGTAACCAATTACTTTGGTTTTGATAAAGTATTAGCAATGAACTCTGGCGCTGAAGCAGTAGAAACAGCAATTAAAATCTGTAGAAAATATGCTTATGAAGTAAAAGGAATTGCTGAGAATCAAGCAAAAATAATTGTTTGTGACGATAACTTCCACGGAAGAACAACAACGATTATTTCTTTTTCTAACGATGAAAACGCACGTAAGAATTTCGGTCCCTACACACCAGGATTTATTAAAATTCCATATAACGATACAGAGGCTTTGAAAAAAGCATTACAAGAAGAGAACGTTGCTGGTTTTTTAGTTGAACCGATTCAAGGAGAAGCTGGTGTGTTTGTTCCAGATGAAGGATACTTAACTAAAGTTAGAGAATTATGTACAGAAGCTGGTGTATTATTCATCGCTGACGAAGTTCAAACAGGAATTGCACGTACCGGGCAGATTTTAGCATGTGACCATGAAAATGTAAAACCAGATATTTTAATCTTAGGTAAAGCAATCTCTGGAGGAGTTTATCCAGTGTCAGCTGTTTTGGCAGATGATAAAGTAATGGGGGTTATAAAGCCTGGACAACATGGTTCTACCTTTGGTGGAAATCCAATGGCCGCTAAAGTTGCTGTTGCAGCATTAGAAGTAGTTGAGAATGAAAAACTAGCTGAAAATGCTGAGAAAATGGGGCAATTATTCCGCAAAGAAATGAACCGCATTATCGACAACACTAACTTAGTGACTAAGGTACGCGGAAAAGGTTTGTTGAATGCAATTCTAATCAACGATACACCAGAAAGCACAACTGCTTGGGATTTATGTATGGCTATGAAAGAAAATGGTTTAATTGCCAAACCAACACATGGAAACATTATTCGTTTTGCACCTCCACTAGTAATGAATGAAGAGCAAATGATGGAATGTGTAGCGATTATTGAAAAGACAATTACTGAGTTTAAGAGATAGTATCTGTGTATATTAAATTTAAAAAGCTGGCTGAGAGGTCAGCTTTTTTTGTTTTATTCACCTTAACTTTTCCTACACTTAATAAGATAAAAAGGATAGATGTCATTTACTTCTTGCACTTCGATTAAGCCAGCTTTGCTAAACTCGTTTTTTATTGATTCCATATCATAAAAGAAAAACTTTACTCCATTAAACAATTCAAATCTTTCTTTATCTACACGAGTTCCTTGACCATACATTGGTGCTTTTTTGGTAGGCATAGTAAAAACCATATATCCATTATCTTCTAATTGATTATAGCAGTCCAAGATAAATTTATCACGTTCTTTTTTGTCCAATAAGTGAATTAAAGCATAAGCGTATATTCCATCATATTTATTCTGATCAAATGGCATTTCAGTCGCAGAGCCGTGATGAATTAATAATTTATCTTCAAAATGCTTTTGAGCTAAATTAATCGCTTTTTTTGAAATCTCTATTCCTGTCACATTAATTCCTCTATCTAGAAATAATTGAGCATTTCGACCATAACCAATTCCAGGAATAAGTATGTTTTTAATGTTTTTTTCTTTAAAAAACTCAGCTGTTAACACCGTAGACTCAGCAGGTTCAAAACCCCACATTTCTTGCTTCTCTTTAAATGACTTTTCCCAGTAATCTGACATTGTTATTTTTTGAGTTAGTTTAAGTACATATAACTATTCTATGTATTTCATTGACAAATTTACAATTATTTAAGCACTCTTCTCTTGAGGAAAGAAAATACATGTATACAGCTTTTCATAAGCAGTCAACACAAAATACTGGGTTGAATAAATGAATTACGAAGTCGAGGTGATTATTGAGGTTTTAAAAGTTCTGAATTATATTATTTGTCTACAAAGTTTGGCCAGTTCTCCATGTAGTCAATAAAGTTTTCTCCCAATCCTTCGGTTCTCAAGTATTCAGGGGAAACAGGTGTTTTCACAGGTTTGAATTCAGGATTGTTCATTACTTTAACAGGGAAATCATGATGTAGAATAGCCGAACGACCAATTGAAACAAAGTCTATTCCAGACTCCATAGCTTTGTTTACCTCATCTCCATTTCTGATTTTACCTGCAACCGTTAATCGTATATTTTTATAATCAAGTTCAGTGAAATGACTCAAAAGCGACTTATTTTGGAACTCTTTTTCTTCGGGAAATTTAAACACATCCCATAAAGAAATATCGAGAAAATCAATTTTACCTTCATCGATAAAACGCTGACAAACCTCCTTCACTTCGAGAAGTTCCATACCATATCTTTCAGGAGAAAGTCTAACACCTAAGAGAAAATTATTGCCACAAACCTCTCTGATTCCATTGACAACTTCAAACAGTAACCGTGATCTGTTTTCAAAAGTCCCACCATATTCATCTGTTCTTTTATTGAACTCTGAACTTAGAAACTGTGTTAAAATATATCCGTGAGCACCGTGCACTTCTACGCCATCGTATCCACATTCTTTGGCGCGAAGTGCAGCAGTAATAAAGTCAGATTTGAGTTGTTCAACCTCTGTTAAAGTAAGGCTACGTGCACCAGTCTCTTCATTATCAGATGGACAAACAGGGTCTTCACCAATTAATTCATGCGGTGTTCTCATTCCAGCGTGATGCAATTGCACAACAGCCAAACTTCCATGAGATTGAATTTCGGCAACTAACCTTTTGTGCCCTTCAATATGTTTATCTGAAAAGATCCCTAACTGCCCAGGAAAACCTTGTCCTATTTTTTGAACATGCGTTGCACAGGTCATCACTAATCCAAACTGACCTTTCGCTCTCATACTCAACCAACGAAACTCCTCTTCTGAGAGTGTTCCATCTTCGTTACTTTGCGTGTTCGTCATAGGGGCCAACATGAATTTATTTTTCATGGTTGCTCCACATGGGAATTGAACAGGTTTCGCTAAGGCGTTTTTCATTTTGACTTTGACATTAAACAATTACAAAATTCAGATTTGACTATTTATTCACAAGTTCCGTCTGGTGCACAACTTTGCCCTTGTGTAATTTCTAGTTTTACAACCGGATTTTTCTCTCTCCATTCTCCAAATGCTTTTGTCAAGTTTTCTAAGAATGCTGCTGCTGGTTGTGCTCCTGAAACAGCATATTTTCTATCTAATACAAAGAAAGGCACACCCTGAACACCAACTTGTCTTGCTTCTTGAATATCTGCTTTTACCATAGCAGCGTATTTTTCATCAGAAAATGCGGTTTGAATCTCTGTTTTGTCCATACCTAATGCTTCTCCAATTTCTGTTAGTGTAGAAATGTCAGCAATGTTTTTTCCATCAGTAAAGAAAGCACGGAATAATAATTCCTCAGCATCATTTCCTAAACCTTTTGTTTTTGCTAGTTGCAATAATTTATGTGCATTCAAAGAATTCACCATTATTGCTTTGTCAAAATTGTATTCCAATCCAACTTGTTTCGCTGATTGAGTAACATTATCAAGCATTCCTTTTACTTGTGCTCTAGGCATTCCTTTATTTTCTATAAGGTAATCCTCGTAACTATCTTTTGCTACTTCCGGAATCGATGCATCTAATTGAAAGCTTTTCCAAACTACTTCTATATGATCTTTGTCAGCAAACTGCTCCATTGCTGTTTCGAAATTTCTTTTTCCGATATAGCAAAATGGACACATTACATCACTCCAAATTTCAACTTTCATTTTATTTTCCATAACTGTTTCTTTTTCCATAACTGTTTCTTTTTTTGAATCTACTTTTTCTTGGTTTTGATTAGTTTTACTTTCATTTTGAGCACATGACATCATGCTGAAGCCAAATACTGCTATGAACCAAAAAGAAGTATGAGATATTATTTTAATCATTAAAGTATGTTTTTATCGTTCAAATGAACTCTATATAAATCGTTCTTTATCAAAATTACTATAAATAAAGAGATTTTACCTTATGCCTTTCCTAATGGAAACTACCTAAAAGTAAAAACTGACTCCTTGTTATTTACTGATTCTTTTCTTTATTCCTCTTCCTCTGGGTTCATCCGCAACTTTTAGTACAACTTCAGAATGAAGAAACTTTGCCGCTTCAGCTGAGTCTTTCACCTTAACAGCACTGCGTTTTAGTGCTTTCGATTCAAACGCTGACAAAACACTTTTTCTAATTCCAACTTTTCTCCATTCAGACAAAGGTCTACATCCTTTATAAATTTCTCTTGACAATTCCAAAGCGTCTAATAAAGCTTGATTGGCTCCTTGCCCTTTAAATGGACTCATGGGATGAGCTGCATCTCCTATTAATGTTGTCATTTTACCTTTCTCTAACAGCTTTGGATCAAGTAATTCTCTATCATAAACAGGATAACCCGTAATCATAGATTCGTGAGTAGCTGCCAATATTTGAGGAATTGGATGATGCCATTGTGTTCTTAAACAAGCTTCCTTCTTGAGAGCCTTAGCACCCTGCTGACTCAAAAGCTTAGCTTCTGCTTCTAGCATTGGAAAACTGAGTTGCCACATCACAGAATCTGATGTATAAGGCATAATATAAATTCGTTCTTTACCATTTGCTGTTTGAAAGACCGTGGCCGAATCCAGAAGAGAGCTCTCAACATTATTAAGGTCTTTTAAAGAACAAATACCTAATATTACAATACAATCTAAAAAATGTAAAGGAGTAACTTCCTCACCAATTAATAATTTACGAACAACACTTCTAATTCCATCGGCTCCAACAACAAGATCTGCTTTGGCTTTTTTAATTTTCCCATCGACTTGAAATTTAAGATCAACACCTTCTTCACCCTCATTGTAATCTATTAACTGATGTCCCCATTGCACCATATTATGTCCGCCTAACTCTTCAATTAAAGCCAAACGCAATGATTGTCTAGAAATATGAATGTTTGTACGTTTTTTAGCGGTTTTCTCATCTGAACCCAACCATTTTCTAACACCCCACTCCCCAATTACTTCCCCTTCTGTATTATGAACTATATGTCTGGTTGAAATTACCCCCTCTTTTAATGAAGTTATACCCAATTCTTTTATTGCTTTACTGCCTTGTTGTAGAGTAAGACCATACCCTTGAGATCGAGCATCAAAGCTTAAATCACGTTCATAAAGTGTAAAAGGGATTCCTCTGTGTAAACAAGCTAAAGCTAAAGCCACGCCGCCAATCCCCCCTCCAATAATAGCTACATGTGGGAAATTTTCATTGTCGACTAAAGGATAGTCACTGGAAGGAAGCAGTCCAGATCCAGCGCATTTTAAACAAGAATATAAATGATTTTTAGGTCGAACTGGAACTTTTCCTTTTCGGTTATTTTTCTCGAAAACGGTTAATTCCTTTTGGTAGCTGAGTCTAACTTTCTTACGTAATCTTCGACTTTTTTTACCACGACCTAAACATTCAGTACAAACTATCCAACTGTTCTTCTCTTCTTGATTCACTTCCTTTTTATATTTATGCGGATGGGGTATATATTTTAAAATTAGTAAAACAACTAGAAAGTAACAGTAAATATTTTATTTACCTCTCTGTTAGTCAATCTGCTTTCAGCTTTTCATAAGTGTATTATTCACCTTTACTTTCTCTTTCCAACTGTTCAATCAAAGTTGATTTCACTGTAGTATGAATATAGTCTTTCGCTTCGGCAAAGGAAATATTATATTTTCTTTCAATATTCCGCATATTTTCTGGAAAGTGAGCTAATAAAGTATCATAATAATCACTCAACATTTCTTGTGAAGGCATCTCAAAATTTATAATCAATTGAAATCTGCGTAAGAGTGCCGTATCAATTATCTCAGGATGATTCGTAGCACAAATCAAAAGTGCATCTTTTGGATAGTAATCGATGAGTTGAATTATCGTATTGACCAATCTTCTCATCTCCCCAACATCTTTATCACTGGTATCTCTCCCTTTTCCTATTTGATCAAATTCATCCAGAAAAAGTACAGATTTATCTCTACCAGCTTTGTCAAATACCAATTTAAGATTTTGAGAAGTCTCTCCAATTCTTGAACAAATTATATTGCTTAAATTGAGAATTAGTATAGGTTTTCCTAAAGCATTCGCAATGGCTTTAGCGGTTGTCGTTTTCCCACAACCTGTGCTTCCTTGCAACAACACTTTATTGTTAACAGGGAGATTGTATTTAGTCAATTCTTCAACATACTTATACTCCTTAATAAGCTGTTGAATATTGTTTTGATTCTCTTCATCAAGAAAAACATCATTTAAAGAAACTACTTCTCTGTCTCTTATGATAAGGTCATGTATGTCCATGGTCAAAATTAAGAATTTAAAGTAACATAGATAAGTAGATATAGACCAAGAACAGCAATTATAAGATAATTCTATTTAAAGGTTCGATTATTAATATTTCCACTCATAATTAACTTTCTAATAGATAAAAAGCCAAATCATTAGCCGCTTTTTGATACGCAAATTTCGGAGACACACTATTGGTGTTCTTTTTATAAAAAGCTCTCAAAGTTGGCGGAGCAACAAACTCTACGTCTTTATCTTTGTACAATTGAATAAGCCCTTCGATTTTGAAAGAAATAGGTGAAGCAGCAAAAGTCCCTTTTGTACCTCTTTTAATAATTCCGATTTTGTCAAACTGATTACTGTCTAGATAATAATGAATCGTTTCTAACAATGATTGAACTTCTTTGGAGTCTAAATGATCTTTCAACGCAATTTTTCTAAAGTTATCAGAGATATCAATAATTTCATTATTCTTTATCTTAAGTCCGCTAAAAATTGCTGTACTTCCTTCTAATGATATTCCTAGTGCTTTCATAACTTAAAGTTTTTAATTCAAACAGTTACCTTCTTCTCATTACTTGAAAGAGAATCAACTTTAATCTCCATTTTCAGCCTCCTTCTCTGCCAACTTTCTCAATCTACTCGCACTCAAAACCTTTCTTCCTTGAACAGATTCTTTACGTGGAACGAAAATCAACAGTAATAGTCCTATAGCAAAGAATGCAACAATCGAAAGAACAGATGCCCTTAGGTTTCCAGTAAGGTATTCCATCAACCCAAAGAAGAAAAGACCGAGAACAATTCCTAACTTCTCAGCTACATCGTAGAAAGAAAAATACGAAGCATGGTCTTCTGTTGTAGGTAAGAACTTGGAATAAGTTGAACGAGAAAGCGCTTGAACTCCTCCCATCACCAAACCAATTCCTGCTGCTAAAAAGTAAAATTCTAATGGTGTGTGAATAAAATAAGCCCAAATACAAAGTAACATCCATCCAATAACAACAAAAATCAATGTCATTAAATTTCCTATTAAACTAGAAATATATGACATCAGATAAGCGCCTGCAGCACCTAAAATTTGAATCAATAAAATAGCGACAATCAAATTGGCATCTCCACCGCCTTCTCCCCATTGGATTTCTTTTTTGGCAAACACTACCGCCATTAACATTACGGTTTGAACACCTGTGTTGAAAAAGAAAAAGGACATCAAGAAACGTTTTAACCTTTTCGTTTGACGAAATTCATTAAAGACACGTTTCAATTCTGTGAATCCTTTAAAAATATACCCAGACTTCACTTCACGCTTGTAAACATTATGTGGTAAACGACGGAAAGTAATTTGTGCAAATCCCATCCACCATAATCCTACAAGAATGAAGCTATACTTCGTATAAGAAGGATCTCCCAACATAATAATAGCTAAACAAATCACCAATAAAATCATGCTTCCAAAATACCCCATAGAGAATCCACGAGCTGAAATATTATCATGGTCTTTAGGTTCTGCAATCTCTGGCAAGAAAGCATTATAGAACACCAAACTATTCCAAAAACCTATACTGGCTAGGAAAATAGACAGCATTCCCCATTCAATATTAGCTGGACTAAACCAAAACAAGGAAATACTGGAAAGCGCTCCGAGATAACAAAAAAACTGCATAAATCGTTTCTTACTCCCAGACACATCGGCTATTCCAGATAAAATTGGCGATAAAATACTCACTAAAAGAAAAGAAACCGCTAAAACATAAGAAAACAAGACCGAATTAGATAAAGTATATCCAAAGAACTCAACCATTACATTTTCTCCAGGTGCCAAAGCTTCACGTCCTACGCTTTTCAAATAATGACTTTCAGTAATGTTGGCATAAAAAACAGGAAATATTGCAGATGATATTACTAAGTTGTATACTGAGTTTGCCCAGTCATAAAAAATCCATCCTTTAATTACGCGCTTATTTCCTTTTTCCATCGGGCAGTATTAGTAATTCAATAATTCTTTTAAAACAGTTTCAAATCTATCGTTGGCTAAGAAGTTCTTTTCCAAATCAGCTTCAAAAGGGATAGGTGTATTCAAAGAAGCTACTCTGCGAATCGGTGCATCTAAATATTCGAAACACACTTCGTTTATTTGAGTTACTATTTCTGCTCCAATCCCTCCTATTTCTATATCTTCGTGCAAAACGATTGCTTTCCCTGTTTTTTTCACAGAAGCAATAACGGTTTCCATATCTAATGGCGCTAGTGTTCTTAAATCAATTAAATCTGCAGAAATTGAAGCGTCTTTTTCCAATGTTTCAAGCGCCCAATGAACACCTAATCCATAAGTTACAATCGTCACATCCTCTCCTTCTTTAATCACTGCTTTGTGTTCGAAAAACAATACTGGATTAGGATCTTCAATTGCCGCATTTAAAAGTCCTTTTGCGTCTCCGGGAAACGCTGGATAAACGATTTTCAACCCTGGTGTATGGAAGAACCATGCTTCTGTACTTTGTGAGTGAAATGGTCCGGCTGCTACTCCGGCACCTGTTGGCATTCTCACTACAACATCTGCATTTTGTCCCCAACGCCAGTGCAATTTCGCGAGATTATTCACAATTTGGTTAAATCCAACAGTTACGAAATCCGAAAACTGCATCTCAACCATGGCTTTCATTCCAGCAATTGAGAGTCCTAAACCTGCTCCAATAATTGCGGATTCACATAAAGGTGTATTACGCACACGATCTTTACCGAATTGCTCAACAAATCCTTCTGTTACTTTAAAAACACCTCCATAATCGGCAATATCTTGTCCCATTAAAACCAATTCTGGATAACGTTCCATCGACTGTCTTAATCCATCAGAAATGGCATCTACCAATCTTTTTTCACTTTTATTTTCTGATTTAGGCGCAACAACAACTTGATTGTGTTCTCTAAATAAATCTTTTATTTCTGTTTCAGTATCTGGAACAATTTTAGGTTCTGCTCCAGCGATATCTAATCCGTTTTGAATCTCATCTCTGATTTCTTTTTTGAAGCCTTCAATCATTTCCTCAGTTAATAAACCTTCTTCTTTCAAGAAAAGCTCATAATTCACCACAGGATCTTTTAGGCTCCATTCATCTTGAATTCCTTCAGGATAATATTTTGTTCCTGAAGCCTCTTCGTGACCTCGCATTCTAAAGGTCAAACATTCTAATAAAAAAGGCCTTGGACGTTCACGAATAGACTCTGCAATTTGTTTTACAGAAGTAATTACTTCAAGAATGTTATTTCCATCAATTTGAAAAGCATCCATTCCGTATCCAATACCTTTATCGATAAATTGTTTACAACGGAACTGCTCATTGCTTGGAGTGGATAATCCCCATTGATTATTTTCGATTGTGAAAATAACTGGCAATTGCCAAACAGCAGCAACGTTTAACGCTTCATGAAAATCACCTTCACTTGCTCCACCATCTCCAGAGAACACCAATGTTGCTTTTTTCTCATTCTTTAATAAAGATGAAAGTGCAATCCCATCAGCAATTCCCAATTGTGGTCCTAAATGAGAAATCATTCCTACAATATTATAATCCATCGTACCAAAATGAAAAGAACGGTCACGGCCTTTTGTAAAGCCTGACATTTTCCCCTGGAATTGTGCGAAAAGTCTGTTTAATGGAATGTCTCGTGTTGTAAAAACTCCTAAATTTCTGTGCATCGGAAGAATTATTTCTTCTTCTTTCATTGCTAAGGTAGTTCCTACGCTAATTCCTTCTTGACCCCATCCAGAAAACCACTTTGAAATCTTTCCTTGACGCAAAAGAATCAGCATCTTTTCCTCAATGAGACGTGGTTTTAGAATGCGTTTGTATATTTCTACAAGTTCACTATCAGAGAACTCTGAACGATCATAGTCAATGTGTCGCTTCGTTAACGTTTCCATGGTCTTTATTTAACTTCTTAAATTGATAAACAAACATAATATTAATCTAGCAGTTACAGTTATTGATTAACATAAAAATGGTATTCAGTATTCAGACTTGCACCATTTAGCTCAAAAAAATCAGAGTTTCTTTCCTACAAACTGTACAATCAGGAAGAGTAATAAAATACCTATTCCAAAAGCTAGTATACTTGGAACACCCAATGCCGCAGGAATAACTCCTACAAATAAAGCTACTGCCCCTACTGTTAAGGCGTATGGCATTTGCGTTTTCACGTGACTGATGTGATCACATGAAGTAGACAAACTACTTAAAATTGTAGTATCAGAAATTGGTGAACAATGATCTCCCAATACAGAGCCTGCTAAAACAGAAGCAATCGTATTATACATTATTGCCATTTCCGAATAATTAGGATCTCCTGCTGCTACTGCAAAAGATAATGGAATTACTAAGGGATACATTAGCGCCATTGTACTCCACGAAGAACCTGTAGAGAAAGCAATAAATGCTGAAAGCACAAAAGTCAATGCTGGAATTACCCAAACATGTGAAAAGTCATTTCCAAAGAAGGCTTTTAGATATTCTGCAGTACTTAAACTTTCTGTTACACCCGCTAAAGACCATGCTAAAATTAAAATAGCTACTGCAGGCATCATGGTATTTACGCCTACAATTACAGCATCCATAACCTCTTTTAAAGACATTATGCGTTGTGTAACAGTCATCAGAATTGCAACTGCTAATCCTGTCATAGAAGCCCATAATAATGCAACATAAGAATCAGCATTCCCAATAACAATTCCTAGTTTCCTAAAGAAACCTGCATGCTCTCCTCCTTCTGTTCCAATTGCTGACCATGTTCCATTACTTAAATCTATTCCGTTGGACAATAGATCTGCATGAGATGTTGAAAATCCTGTTACAAACAGACCTAGAAAGGTTCCTGAAATAACAATAAAAACAGGGATGATGGCATTGTAAGCTTTAATCCTTGCATTTTCTACAGGATTAAACTCTTCTAACTCTCGATTCGTAACTGTATCTGCTGTAATTCCTTCTTTGATTGTTTTTACCTCTGCTTTATACATAGGTCCGAAGTCACGCTGCTTATAAAGAATGAAAAACACAAAGAACAAAGTGAAAATAGGGTAAAACGAGTAAGCAAGAGAACTCATAAAAACACTGTATGCGCTTTCTGAAATAGCTACACCATGTTGCAATTCAATTTTCGCGAGTCCATCAGTTATATAAGTAAGTTCTGCACCAATCCAAGTTGTGATAAAAGCAACCGCAGCTACAGGTGCTGCTGTAGAGTCAACAATATAGGCGAGCTTTTCTCGTGAAATTTTTAATTTATCTGTAATTGGTCGCATTGTATTCCCAACCACAAGTGTGTTAGCGTAATCGTCAAAAAAGATTGCCAATCCTAAAAAGTAGGTTGTTAACATCCCAGACCTTCTATTGGTAGCAAATTTAATCAACCGGTTTACCACTCCTTGCATCCCTCCATTTTTTGATATTACAGCAACGATTGAACCAATTAAAACTGAGAATAGAATCACAGAAACATGTCCCGTATCTAACAATGCATTTAAAATATAATGATCAATCACCGTAAAGAACGCAGTAAATACACCCGAAATTCCTCCAGAATAAAAACCTATTGTTGCGGCACCTATGAAAATACCAATAAATAAAGAAGAAAGTACTTCTTTGAAAATAAGCGCTAGAACAATTGCAATTAGTGGAGGTAATAAGGATAACCACCCTGGAATAACTATAGGTTTTTCAAACTGAATGTCCTTATTTTCAAAATGGATATCATCATCTTTCAAAGAAACAATCATTACGTAATTCTTTCCCGCCTTATTAACTTGTAAAGTATCTCCGTTAAGAATTAAAAACTTTAATTCTTCATCTGACTGAACCTGAACATCAGTGGACACATTCTTCAAAAGCACTTCTGGGAATAAGACTCTCTGGCTATTAACAGTTTGAACTGCAAACAAGCCAAATGTAAATAGAAGTACAGTAAATTTTTTAAGCATATGTTTTTGAAGTTTCAGACTTCGAATATAAGAATAATGAGTGTTTAACAGTTTTTATCAACTTAAAAACACGAAAAAAAGTGTGTTCTTTTTAATTGTTTGTATATTTGCGTGAATTTATTTACATAAAAAAATAGGTTCACATGGCATTTCGAGATATAAGTAAAGTAAGAGAAGGATTAACATTTGATGATATCTTACTCGTTCCAGCACATTCAGAAGTGCTTCCTCGGAACGTAGTTCTTACAAGCAAGATTACAAAAAACATTACAGTAAACACACCCATTGCATCAGCTGCAATGGATACCGTTACTGAGTCAAGCATGGCTGTTGCTATTGCTCAGACTGGTGGCATTGGAGTAATTCACAAAAACATGAGTATCGAACTTCAGGCTCTTGAGGTTCGCAAAGTAAAACGTTCTGAAAGTGGAATGATAATTGATCCAATTATTTTGGGAGAAGATGCATTGGTAAAAGATGCACTTGCTTTGATGAAAGAGAATAAAATTGGAGGTATTCCTATTGTTGATAAGGATAAACGTTTAAAAGGAATTGTAACCAATCGTGATTTACGTTTTGAAAAAATAAAAAATCGCCCTATTGTTGAAGTAATGACTAAAGATAATTTAGTAGTTACAAATGAGGCAACAGACCTAATGACAGCAGAGGGAATTTTACAAGAACATAAAATTGAAAAACTACCGGTTGTAGATAAAGACTACAAACTTATTGGGTTGATTACATACCGAGATATTATAAAAGTAAAAGAACATCCTTTCTCTTGTAAAGACCAATTCGGACGTTTACGTGTAGCTGCTGCAGTTGGAGTTACTGCTGATACTTTAGAGAGAGTTGATGCACTAGTTACTGCGGGAGTTGATGCTATAGTTATTGATACTGCTCACGGACATACGCAGGGAGTTGTTGACAAACTAAAAGCTGTTAAAGCAAAACATCCTTCACTTGAAGTTATTGTAGGTAATATTGCTACTGCTGAAGCAGCTAAGTTTTTAGCAGATGCTGGAGCAGATGCTGTAAAAGTGGGTATTGGACCAGGTTCTATTTGTACTACAAGAATTATTGCGGGGGTTGGTGTTCCACAAATTACTGCAATAAACGATGTCGCTAGAGCACTTCAAGGAACAGGAATTCCAGTTATTGCAGATGGTGGAATCCGTTATACTGGTGATATAGTGAAAGCAATTGCAGCTGGAGCAGACACAGTAATGGTTGGATCTATGTTTGCAGGAACAGAGGAAGCTCCTGGAGATACTATTATTTATCAAGGAAGAAAATTCAAAGCATACCGTGGTATGGGGTCAATCGAAGCAATGGAGAAAGGTTCAAAAGACCGTTATTTCCAAGACAACGAAAGTGACAGTAAAAAACTTGTTCCTGAAGGAATTTCAGGTAGAGTACCATATAAAGGTCACCTCGAAGAAGTAATTTATCAGATTGTTGGTGGATTACGTGCTGGAATGGGATATTGCGGAGCAGCGACAATTGAAGATTTACAAGGCGCAGAGTTTGTTCGTATTACGAATGCAGGTATGACTGAGTCACACCCTCATGATGTAGCAATTACAAGAGAAGCTCCAAACTATAGCTTCAAATAAATAGAAAGACAATAATTTTCTAATTTTAGGGTTTAACAACAAATTAGATTATTAATTTCGTAATCGTTTTAATGAATTAAAATATTGAATATTATGAATTTCAAAATGTATTTATTGTTACTTACTTCGTTTGTACTTTTATCTTTAAAAGGTTTTAGTCAAAAAGGTGATGCAGTAGTAATGTCAGTTAACGGTGAAGAAGTAAGCAAAAGTGAGTTTCTTCAAGTTTATCTAAAAAACAACGAATCTCCTAAGTACGACAAAGAGAGTTTGGATGAATATATGGAATTGTACAAAAAATTCAAACTTAAAGTAGCTGAGGCAGAAGCTTTAGGGTATGACACAATTCCTGCTTTAGTGCGAGAATTAAATGGTTATAAAGAACAACTAGCTCAACCTTATTTAATTGATAGCGAGAAGACTAATTCGCTGATAAATGAAGCTTATGAAAGAATGAAATATGAAGTTAAAGCTTCACATATTCTGATTAACCTTAGTGCAGACGCACCTCCAGCTGATACACTAAAAGCTTATAATAAAATAATGGAGCTTAGAAAGCGTATTGTTAAAGGAGAAGACTTCGGTGACGTTGCAAGTGGACCAGGTGGTTCTGATGATCCATCAGCAGTAAATAACAAAGGTGACTTAGGTTATTTTACTGCTTTTCAAATGGTTTATCCATTCGAAACAGCAGCTTACAATACTAAAGTGGGTGAAATATCAATGCCAGTTCGCACCAATTTTGGATACCATTTAATTAAAGTTTTTGACAAACGTGATGCTAGAGGTACAATTACTGCTGCGCACATCATGGTGGTTACTAAACAAAATGCTGATAAAGCAGAACTTGAAAATGCGGAAAAGAAAATCAATGAAATCTATGAGCAATTAGAAAGCGGAGAGCAATTTGAAAAGTTGGCTAGACTATATTCTGATGACCAAGGCTCAAAAGCTAAGGGTGGTGTAATTCCTAAGTTTGGTTCAGGAACAAACCAACGTATGGTAACTGAATTTGAAGATGCTGCATTTGCTTTAGAAAATAATGGCGATTATTCAAAGCCATTCAAAACAGATTATGGTTATCATATTGTAAAAAGAATTGATTACGCTCCATTAGGAACTTTAAACGAATTAAAACCTGAAATCAAACAAAAGCTAAACAGAGGTGATCGAGCAAATCAATCTGAAAAAGCTTTTATCAATAAGTTGAAAAAGGAAAATAAATTTGTTGATAAAGGAGAAAAGAGATTAACATGGTTCTATGAAAATATTGACAGTTCTGTTTTTAAGAATGAATGGAATGCACCAACATTAAAGAAAAACAAATGGATGTTTATGTATCATAAAACAAAGTATGATATGCAAACATTCCTAGATTATATTGCTGCACAGAAAAATAGAAAACAAATGCCAATTGAAGTTTTTGTAAACAACAAATATGAGCAGTGGCAATCTGAATTGATTATAAACGATGAAAAAAGCAGACTTAAAGAAAAGTATCCAGCATACAAGGCGCTGCTCCAAGAATACCATGATGGAGTTTTGCTTTATGAAATCATGAAAGATAAAGTTTGGGATAAAGCGATTAAAGACACTGTTGGACTTCAAGCTTACTTTGATAAAAACAATGATAAATACAATTGGCCAGAAAGAGTTCAAGCAACGATTTATTCTTCTGATAAGAAGGAAATGATTTTGGAAGCGCAATTATTAAGCGAAATTGACACTTTAAAAATGAGTGACATTGTTAAGAAGGTAAATGCAGATTCTCAATTAAATATAGAAGCAGAGCAAGGGAAGTATATCCAATCAAACCATCCTGTTTTAACTGATTTAACTTTAGAATTAGGTAAAAATGATGTTTTTGAAAAAGATGATAAGTATTATTTCATAATAGTTGATGAAGTAATCCCAGCTGGACCAAAAGCTTTAAACGAAGCACGTGGAGCAGTAATACAAGATTACCAAGAGTTTTTAGAAACGGAATGGTTAAATGAATTAACTGAAAAGCATACCATTAAAGTTAACAAAGAAGTTTTATACAAAATAGGTGAATAAAATTCAAAAATATAATATGAAGAAGGTTGTTCTATGGAGCAGCCTTTTTCTGTTTTTATTCTCGTGCTCGGCCAACAGGGATAAAAAGATATGCCAAATAGGCGAATATATCTTATATGAAAAAGAATTAGAGCTTAGAAAAAGTATATTCTTCTCAAACCTAAGTGATGAAGAAGCTGAGGCAAGAGCCATAGAACAATGGTCAGAACAGCAAAGAGTTAAGTTAGAAATGAGCAATGTGTCGCCAGAAAAAAAAGCGGCACACGAAATGCAAATTCAAGAAGAACTGATGCAATTCAATCTTTTCGAATTAGAGAATTTATACATCACTACTCACTTAGACTCTTTGATTAGCGAGCAAGAAATACAACAACATTATAACAATCACCGAGAAAACTATAAAAGTGAGTCGTATATTGTACGTGCTTTGTACATAAAAATACCAGATACAATTGCACAGATTTTAAACACAGAAAAACATTACTTGTTAAAGAATGATAAAGACCGCGAGGAAATAAAAAAATATGCAAATCTTTACGCAACTAGTTTTTATTTTGAAGAAGAGAGGTGGATCTATTTTGATGACTTAATTAGAGGATTATCTATATCATCAAACACAAAAGAAGCATTAGTTAGAAATAAAGGCAAGTCGATATTCATGGATAATGGTGAGACTCATTTCATAAATATACTAGATTTTAGAACAAAATCTATATCTTCACCGATGGAAGTAGAACGTGCTGGAATTCGAAGACATATTTTAAAAAGGAGAGTAAATAAATTACGCAGTACAGCAAAAGAAACAATATTAGAAAATGTTAAAGAAAAATATCCTATTACTTATTTTTAGTTTTGGTGCAATTATTTTAGGTAATGCTCAAATAGTTAGCGGTGGTGCGTCTAATTTTGGAAAGACTATTGATGAAATTGTAGCTCAAGTGGGCGACATACCTGTTCTCCTATCTGATATTGAAGCACAAAGAATTCAACTTCAAAGTGAAGGAAGAGAAGTTGATGAAATGACCAATTGTAATATTCTAGAAGAACTTTTATATCAAAACTTACTCCTTAATCAGGCTAAACTCGACAGTATCGACATTACTGATGGACAAGTTAATGCTGAAATGGAAAACCGCTTACGTTCTCTAGAACAACAAATCGGAAGTCGAGAGAAGTTAGAAGAGTTTTATGGGAAGACCTATACGCAAATCAAAGAAGAATTCCGCGATGTAATTCGAGACCGTATGCTATCACAAGAAATGGAAAGAGAAATCATCTCAGATGTTGAAGTTAGTCCTAGTGAAGTAAGAAAGTTTTTTGAATCTATTCCTAAAGATAGTATTCCTTTAATTAATGAGAAGATAGCAATTCAACAAATTGTTATTTATCCAAAGATCACACAATCAAGCAGAAATGATGTAATAGATAAGCTGAATAGATGGAGAGAGGATATTATTGCAGGACAACGTTCATTTTCAGCTGTTGCAACTATTCACTCTGAAGACTTAGGTAGTGCTAAAGATGGAGGGAAAATTGAAGCGACTCGTGGAATGATGGTAAAACCTTTTGAGGCTGCCGCATTCTCATTAGAAATTGGAGGTATCTCTGAAGTTGTAGAAACTCAATATGGATACCATATTATCCAATTGGTATCAAGAAAGGGTGATGATTATACTGTTCGTCATATTTTACTATCACCTGAAGTTGGACGTCAAGAACTTACTGATGCCGCAACATTAATGGATGAATGTTATGCACGTTTGAAAAAGCATGAAATCACATGGGATCAGGCAGTAGCAGCTTATTCTGAAGATGAAGAAACCAGACAAAATCAAGGTTCTCTTTCTAACCCTTATACAGGAGATATGTATTGGGACGTTGCAAACATTAATCAAATTGATCCCCAAATATTCGGACTAGTAAACGGATTAGAAACAGGTGAAATTTCAAGTCCAGCGCTCTATACTGACATGAGAAGTAGAAAAGATGGAGTTCGAGTTGTACGTATAAAAAACAGAACTGAACCGCATAAAGCTAACCTTAAAGAAGATTACAACTTCATTAAAAGAGCAGCCGAAAACAATAAGAAAGAAGAGCAAATATTAAACTGGGTTAATAGTAAAGTAGGAAAAACGTATGTTCGTTTTGATGAAAAATATGCAAATTGTAATTTCCATTATTCTTGGAAATAAATAAAACTTTTTAATCAACATTATTATGTCAAACGTAAAAGAATTAGATCAACTCGTTGATAAATACAAGCTACTTAAGAAAGAAATTCACAAAATAATTGTTGGACAAGAAGAGGTAGTTGACCAAGTTTTAATTTCCATGTTTTCACGTGGACACTGTTTATTAGTGGGTGTACCAGGATTAGCGAAAACATTATTGGTTAATACCATTGCACAATCATTAGGTTTAAGTTTTAACAGAATTCAGTTTACTCCTGACTTAATGCCTTCAGATATTGTAGGAGCAGAAATTTTAAATGAAGACCGTGCTTTTCAATTCGTAAAAGGCCCTCTTTTTAGCAACATTGTTTTAGCTGATGAGATCAACAGAACTCCGCCTAAAACACAATCTGCGCTACTTGAAGCCATGCAAGAGAGGCATGTTACAGCGGCAGGAAAAACATATCATCTCCCAAAACCTTTTTTCGTATTGGCAACACAAAACCCTATCGAACAAGAGGGAACATATCCTTTACCTGAAGCTCAATTAGACCGTTTCATGTTTAACATTTGGGTAGATTACCCAACATTTGAAGAAGAAATGTCAATTGTTAAAGCTACAACGCAAGATATCGAAGTTTCTATTCAACAAATTATGAGCAGTGAAGAGATTATGCGTTTTCAAGCTTTAATTCGTGAAATACCTGTAGCTGATAATGTTTTAGAATATGCTGTGAGATTAGTGGGGAGAACAAGAATTAACGATGCATCTGCACCTCAATTAACGAAAGACTTTATTACATGGGGAGCAGGACCAAGAGCTTCACAGTACCTTATTATCGGTGCGAAATGTCATGCTGCATTAAAAGGAAAGTATGCACCAGATATTGAGGATGTTAAAGCGGTGGCCAAACCAATTCTACGTCATAGATTAGTGCGAAACTATAAAGCGGAAGCGGAAGGTTACTCTATGGATAAAATCATCGAAGAATTATTGTAATATTCTAAGACAGATATACCAATTGCCGTTTTTTCACGTTAATTGCACCAAACAAGGTTTTACATGAGGATTTTAACCATTTCTATTTTACTAACAATACTTGCATTTCAAGGGTTTTCGCAAACAGGAACCGTAACAGGTAAGATTGTTGACAGAACAAATAGAGGGTTTCCAGAAATCTTAATCTATTTAGAAAGTGATCGGTCAATTCGTACCAGAACAAATTTAGATGGTATATTCAAATTAGATATTCCAGTTGGTAGTCAAACAATCGTCATACAATTTGATGATGAATTGCAAAAACGATCTATCAAAGTTATAGAAGGAGAAACTCAGTCAATTGACAAAATAAAACTCAATGTTCAATACTTTAGCGGAGTAGATGTCACAGGAAGAGTAAAAGATAATACTATTGATGACTTGCCCGTTATTGAAATCCAAAGAATTCCCGGCCCTCAAAACAGTGTAGAAAAATACATCACACTTACTACAGCTGCGACTTCAAATAATGAATTGACAAATAACTATAACGTTCGAGGCGGGAGCTATGATGAAAACCTTGTTTATGTAAATGGATTTGAAATTTATCGTCCTTTCCTTACACGAAGCGGCCAGCAAGAAGGTATGAGTTTTATCAATCCAAATTTAGTTGAAAGCATCTCATTTAGTGCTGGAGGGTTTACTTCAAATTACGGTGATCGATTAAGTTCTGTCCTTGATATTACCTACCGAACTCCTACCAGATTTCGCGGTTCATTTGATGCTTCACTTCTTGGAGTTTCGTTACACGCTGAAGACAAAGTTAACTCTCGGTTTAACTACATTGTTGCCGGACGCTATCAAGATCAAGGTTACTTATTAAATGCTCTGCCTATTAAAGGAGCATATAAACCCCGTTTTTATGACTTTCAATTCATTAGCAATTATGCAATTAAAGAGAATTTAGTATGGAGCGTTCTCGGACACTTTTCATCAAATGATTATTTATTTGCACCTGTTTCTCAAGAAACAAAGCTTGGAACAGTCAATCAACCTTTGAGTTTTAAAGTATATTTCGAAGGTCAGGAAGTGACAAGATTTCAAACTATAACGGGCGCTACTTCATTAAAGTGGGATGTAAACAAAAGAACGAACCTTGCTTTATACGCAAAGATATTCAACACGGATGAAAGAGAAACTTTTGATATTTTAGGTGAATACTTTATTAATGAATTAGAAAAAGATCCAGCTAAAGAGGAATATGGTGACTCTGTTGGAACAATCGGTATTGGTGCTTATTTAGACCATTCTAGGAATAGACTCCAAGCAACAATATACTCTTTGAGACATGAAGGGAATCATCAGTTTCTAAAACTCACTGAAGACGGATTAGATTACTATAAAAAAGGTAAAATTGATTGGGGTGTATCTGCTCAATATGAAGATTTTTATGATGTGATGAGTGAATGGGGACTAATTGATTCTGCAGGATACAGTTTGCCACAAAACAATCCGTTTGAAGTCCAGCTTAACAATGTTGTTAAAGCCAATAATCAATTGTCTACATTTAGAACCAGTGGATTTTTACAATACAGTCAAGCTTTTGACTATTTCAAGGAAGACTACGCTGTGGCTGTCAAAGTCAGAACAAAAGATTCTTTAGGAAATAAAGTAAAATATATTCATCACGATACAATCGTAAACTCTCGATCACAACTGTCTTTTAACAGTGGATTCAGAACAGGATATACAGCATTTAACAATGAGTTTTATGTTACCCCACGTGCCATGTTAAGCTACTTCCCAAGAAGATATTACGTAAATGGAAAAGGTGATTTGAAAAAGCGTTATTTACGTCTGCATGCTAGCTCCGGATTATATTATCAACCTCCTTTTTACAGAGAGTTACGTAAGCTGGATGGAAGTGTTAATACGGACACAAAAAGTCAAAAATCTTTTCATTTTGTAACAGGTGTTGATTATGCATTTGAAATGTGGGAGCGAAATACGCCCTTCAAATTAACGGGTGAGGTATTTTACAAGTATATGTGGGATGTTAACCCATACAGCATCGATAATGTCAGAACTCGGTATTATGCTGAGAACATTGCAGTGGGACATTCTTATGGTTTAGATCTTAATATACACGGAGAATTCATTGATGGAATACAATCTTTCTTTAAAATAGGGCTACTCCGCAGTATTGAAGATTTAAACAATGATGATTACTATACTTATATTAATTCAGATGGAGAAAACATTATTCCCGGGTACACTTTTAATAGCACTCCAGTTGACAGTAGTTTAAACTCTCCAGGATTCATTCCAAAACCAACTGACCAATGGTTTACTTTTGCGACTTTATTGCAAGATAGAATGCCCGGGATTGAGCAATTCACAGCCCAATTAGGGTTCCATTTTGGTTCAAAACTTCCATACGGCCCACCAGGATACAATCGTTACAAAGATACTTTACGTCAAAAAGCATATTTTAGAGTTGACATTGGTTTTGGTTATGATTTTTTATATAAAAA
>Ga0209075_1001090_pt1 | contig 25882 bp, 15 predicted proteins | sample Stecom2011_FD_187523 | JGI IMG/M metagenome (GOLD analysis project Ga0209075, IMG submission 187523) | Agricultural soil microbial communities from Utah to study Nitrogen management - Steer compost 2011 (SPAdes) (version 2) | ecosystem: Environmental > Terrestrial > Soil > Agricultural land...
GCGGTTGGCCAGATCTTCAATTGACGTGGGATGCTGACTTGGGACCCGGGCGAGCACTTGGGACCGAAACGCAAAAACGCCCCGAGCCAAAAGGCCCGGGGCGTCAGTGGTGCAGCGTTTTTCAAAGTGGAGCTAAGGGGGATCGAACCCCTGACCTCTAGAGTGCGATTCTAGCGCTCTCCCAGCTGAGCTATAGCCCCATCGGGAGGATTATTACTGCAAACTTGCCGCTTTGGTCAACATGAAATTTGAGCGCGAAAGATCTTTTTGCGCGCCGCGCTAATCCTGCAGAAAACCCCATTTGGGCCGCTTCCAACTCTTGCGAAATGCGTCGATATCACCGACCTTCGCCGGGCCGCCGCGCTCCTGGCCGTCGAGAAAATAGACGAAGTCGAGGCTTCGCTCGGCCGTATCGTACTCGCGGTCAAATTGCTCGACGATGGTATTGACCGGCAGGGTGGTGCGCCCCATGACCTCGACCAGGTCGAAGTCGATGCCCTGGCGCGTCGGGCCGGGTTGCCAGGCGTGGTAGACCAATTCGGTGCAGACGAGTTGCTGGTCGGTGAGGAAGTCGAAGTTGAAATCATAGGGTTTGCCCCAGTGCGAAAACGCCGCTTCGATGGCGCGCGCGCGCGCCACTTTGCTCGCCACGGGGCGCATCGCCGCGGCATAGTCGGAGCCAAGCGCGTCCTGCAGGGATGTGAAGATGACGCCCTCGGAGCGCGCCTCAATCACCGCGCGCACCTCGCCGGTTCGGTCGCGCTCGTTATAGGCGGACCAGGCCGTCGGGAAGCGGCTTTGCAGGGCGTCGAGCAACCCGTCGTAGGCGGTATTCTCGGCGTAGTGGCGCCGGATTTCGGCGTCTTCGGCAAAGGCGCGAAGTTCGTCGGGGGTGCCGATAAAGAGCTCGGAATGCGGCCAGAATCCGGGGAGCCCGGCGTTGGATAAATACCAGTTACTGCGCGCAACCAGGATATCTGCGGGCTCCAGATGACGGCCCATTTCGCGAATCTGCTCGGGCTTGATAAGTTGTCGGCTCGGCCGGGCCAGGCGGGTGTCGCCCATCCAGCGCGCGGCGCGAGTCTGGGCGGGAAACCAGGCATCAAAGCTGGTGTCGCGCACGATATCCCAGGCATTATACCCGAAGGATAGCATACCGCGCTGGCTCAAAAGCACGCGCGAAGCCTGGTAATTTTCCTCGATCAGCTCCACCAGATCCAGGCAGCGCGCCTCGGCAAAACACCCCGCCTGCCCGAGCGGCTCGCGCAGGGTTTGATAGTATTGATACCCCGCAAATAATTGCCCGACCGAGCGCATATGAATGATATTGAGCTTGAGTCGGGCAAAGGATCCGCCGTCAATACCCGCCGAGGGCACCGCCTCATCGAGCATCGTCTCCAACGCCTTATTGGGCACCGTCAATTCCACCCACTCCAGCCCGCGCCGATACTGCACCAGCCACGCCGCATAGCTGAGCATATACGCGCGCGCATGGGTCGGCCGGTCGATATCACGCGCCTGCAGCGCAATCTGCTGCCACTGCGATTTCAGCCCCTCGAGCTCGCGAAGATGGTCGAGCAGCGCCGCCCAACTCTGGCGCAAATGTGTGCGCTCTTCGGCGCGCATCCGCAGCGGCTCGCCCGATGCCTGGGCGCCGGCGAGCATGCGCGGGTTTTGCCCGCTAAACTCAAGGACATCGAGGAGCCCCTGGTCGGCGCGCACGATCCGCCCGGTGTCATCATTAAAGACGCGGCGATCCGCGCTGGCGGCCTGGGCGACGCCGCGATTGATGGGCCGCGGGGTGCACGCCATGCGAAGCCCGAAGCCCAGCAGCACCAGCAGCAGCACGCCCATGCGTTTTCGTTGCAGCAGCGTGTCGAATTTTAGCTTATCGCGCAAAATACTCATCGAATTACCTTTCTATTATTCACGACGAATCACTTTTAGCAAAACGCGCGTTTGTGGTACATCTAAGCTCGCTGAAAAACGACGTCTAAACCGGACTAAGATATGGCCACGATTATTTGTTCGAGTTGCGGCACCCGCAACAACCAAGGGGCTGGAAGTTGTCGACTGTGCGGCGAAGGCATCGGTGCGGCGCCGGGCACGCCCGCGAACGCCGCGCCCGCGCTGATCGCGGGGCGCTGGGAAGTCGGCGAGCACCTGGCGGGCAGCGATAATCCGTATCTTTTTCTGGGGCGCGACATCGCGCACGGCGAGGCGGTTTTAATCAAGAAACTAAGCCCGGAAGCCGCGCTGGACCGCACCATGCGCGGGCGCTTCTCCCGGGAAGCCGAGATCCTCGGCTCGCTTGATCATCGCGGGATCGCGAATCTTCTGGAAGTCGTGATCGATGAAGATATGCCCGCCATGATCCTGCAGGCGCGCGGCCAGGCGACGCTGCGCCTTTTGCTGGACCGCAAGCACCATCTTCCCGTGAGCATTGCGCTTCAATGCATCCAGCAACTGCTGGGCATCTTCGAGCATTTGCACGCCCGGCGCATCACCCACCGCCAGTTGATGCCCACTAAGATTCTGGTCGGCGTCTCGCCCACCTCCGGATTTCCCGAGCTGAGTCTCATCGATTTTGGCCTGGCCGACCGCATCGCGATGCAGTCGCTCGACGACCTTGAATACGGCGGCGGAACCTTGATGGGCGTCAAGGCGACCGACTCGGTGGGCGCCACCGCCCCGCGCCCCTACCAGGCCCCCGAGCAATTGCGCGGCGAGTCGAATCCGCAGAGCGATATTTACTCGCTCGGGATGATCTTTTTTGAGTTGCTCACCGGCGAACTTCCCCTGTGGGTCAACCCCGACGACGAGGCCGGCAGCGAGCATAGCATCCTGCACGAAGACCCCACCGATGTGCGCCTTTTGCGCCCCGAAATCAGCCCGGAGCTCGAGAGCATCATCCGCACAATGCTCGCCAAGGATGCCGTCTACCGCTTCAAGACCGTCCAGGAAGTCCGCGAGGTTCTGCTGACTTCGCCGGAGGCAAAATCCCAGACGATGGTCCCGGTCAAAAAGGGCGCGTTCGTGCGCGGAAGCCGCGCCGAGGACCAGCGCGCGCGCCCCGAAGAGCAGCCGCAATCGCAGGTCTTTCTCGACGCCTATGTCATCGACCAGGCACCGGTCACCGCGGCCGACTATCAACTTTTTTTGGACGCCACCGGCACCCGGGCCGACCCGCAGTGGCATAAATTCAATGACCCCAAAAACGCGCCGCTCAAACCCGCAGTCTATATCAACTGGCCCGAGGCCCAGGCCTACGCGCACTGGGCCGGCAAACGCCTGCCGACCGAGGCCGAGTGGGAGAAAGCCGCCCGCGGCAGCGACGGGCGCGACTATCCCTGGGGCGACGAAGCACCCAACCGAAAACGCGCGTGTTTTGACTGCCAACTTCCCTGCGAGGTCGGCGCGCATCCCTTCGGCAGCAGCCCCTGGGGCGTGCACGAGATGGCCGGAAATGTCTTTGAGTGGGTCCAGGATTGGTTCGATCCGACCTATTATGAGAATGCGCCGACCCACAACCCGCAGGGGCCCGATGCGGGCACAAAAAAGGTGCTGCGCGGCGGCTCCTTTGCGCACGGGGAATTCGCGCTTCGCTGCGCCTCGCGCGGGCGCTACGAGCCCGAGGAGCGCCGCGCAAACCACGGCTTTCGCTGCGCCTGGTCGCTGGATCCGGAAGGCTTAGTCCCGCAGAATAATTCGACGAACCCGGCGTTTCCTGCGCCACATCCGACGCTGCCGCTTCCCCCCGATCTTGACTCTTAACCCGAGTTTTTACATGCCTTCGCCTCACGCCCCGGGCGCCGAAGAATCGGCGCGCTCTGCACAGAAGTTCGTCGTCTTGAAATTCGGCGGCACCAGCGTCTCGACCCTTGAGCGCTGGCAGACCGTCGCCGATATCCTGAGGGCGACGCGCGCCGAGAGCACGCCCGCCCAAAACGTGCGCCCCTTTGTGGTTTGCTCGGCGCTCAGCGGCATCTCAAACCTGCTCGAAGAGCTCGCAAGGCTCGCCCCGGCGGGCGAATACGCCGAGGTCATCGAGCTTATTCGCAAGCGTCACCACGCGCTCGCCGGGGCGCTGGGCGTCGACGCCGAAGACACGCTCGGGGCGTATTTTGAGGCGCTGGATCGCATGGCGCTCGGCGCGTCCCTGACCGGTGAAGTCAGCCCGAAACTCCACGCCCGAATCATGGCGCTCGGGGAGTTGATGTCGACGCGCCTGGGCGCGGCGTATTTGCAAAATTGCGGGCTGTCCGTCACCTGGCGCGACGCCCGCACGATGCTTTTGGCCAGCGATGAGCCCCATACCAATTTGCACCGCCACTATCTTTCGGCGGCCTGCCAATACGCGCCCGACGCCGAGCTGCGCGCCGATCTGGGCGAAGAACCCGCCGAAATCGTGCTCACCCAGGGGTTTATCGCCCGCGACGCACTCGGCGATACGGTGCTTTTGGGGCGCGGCGGCTCGGATACCTCCGCCGCGTATTTTGCCGCAAAACTCGGCGCCGAGCGCCTCGAAATCTGGACCGATGTCCCGGGCATGTTCACCTCGAATCCGCGCGATATCGCCTCGGCGCGCCTCCTTTACGAGCTCGATTATGACGAGGCCCAGGAGCTCGCCACCATGGGCGGAAAAGTCCTGCATCCGCGCTGCATCGCGCCGGTGCGCGCCGAGCAAATTCCGCTGCATATTCGCTGCACCCAGCGCCCCGAATTGGAGGGCACGCGCATCTCTTCGGATGTCGCGGACTTCGGCGCCCAGGTTAAATCAATCTCCCAGAAGCTCGGGGTCACCCTGATCTCGATGGACACGCTGGGCATGTGGCAGCAGGTCGGATTTATGGCCGACGCGTTTGCGGTTTTTAAGAAAAATGGCTTCTCCATCGACCTGGTCGCGACCTCGCAGACCAACGTCACGGTGTCGCTGGACCCGATGGCAAACGCCCTGGAGCCGCAAAGCATCGAGCGCCTGCTTGGCGATCTCAACGCGGTCTGCGTCGCCCGCCAGATCGGCCCGTGCGCGGTGGTCAGCCTGGTCGGGCGAAATATTCGCTCCATCCTCGACGAGCTCGGCCCGGCCTTTGAGGTCTTTGACGAGCAGTCGATTTATCTGCTCTCTCAGGCGGCGAGCGACCTGAATTTGACCGTTGTGGTCGACGAGGATCAGGCCGAGCGCCTGGTGCGAAAACTGCACGCGCATCTTTTTAATCGACGCCTGTCCGACGCGCTCTTCGGCCCGACCTGGAGCGAGCTTTTTGAGCAAGAAGCCGAGTCGACGCCCAGCGCGCCCGTCTGGTGGCGCACCCAGCGCGACGCCCTGCTGGCACTCGCCGAAGACACCCCGGCCTATGTCTATAGCGGCGAAACGCTGCGCGAGGCGGCCGGCGCGATGAAGTCGCTCGATGCGGTCGATCGCATCTTCTACGCCATGAAGGCGAACCCGCACCCCGATATTCTGCGCCTTTTTGAGCAGGCCGGCCTGGGCTTTGAGTGCGTCTCGCCCGGCGAGCTTGAGCGGGTGTGGGAGCTTTTTCCGGCGATTGATCCGGCGCGCATTCTCTATACGCCAAACTTCGCGCCGCGCGCCGATTATGCGCTCGGCTTTGCCAGGGCGGGGTATCTGACGCTCGATAATCTTTACCCCCTGGAGGCCTGGCCAGACCTATTTGCGGGCCGTGAGATCATCGTGCGCATCGACCCGGGGCGCGGGCGCGGGCACCACAAACATGTGCGCACCGCCGGGCCCCAGTCGAAGTTCGGCGTGGAGCCCGACGAGCTTGCCCGGCTGATCGCGGCCGCCGACGCCGCCGGATGCGATATCGTCGGCCTGCATACCCATGTCGGCAGCGGCATCCGCTCCCCCGATACCTGGGCCGAAAACGCACTCTTTTTGAGCTCATTGCGCGCGCATTTCCCCAAACTTCGTCTTCTGAATCTGGGCGGCGGGCTCGGCGTCCCCGAGCAGGCGGGCCAGGCGCCGCTGGATGTCGGGGCGCTGGGCGAATTGCTCGCGCAGGTCAAAGCCGTGCACCCCGATCTGGAGCTCTGGCTGGAGCCGGGCCGCTTTATGGTCGCCCAGGCGGGCGTGCTTTTGGCGCGCGTCACCCAGACCAAACAAAAAGGTGATATCCAGTATATCGGCATCGAGACCGGCATGAACTCATTGATCCGCCCGGCACTCTACGGCGCGCATCATGAGATCTTGAACCTCACGCGCCTCGATGAGCCCGCGACCCAGACCGCCGAGGTCGTCGGCCCGATCTGCGAGACCGGCGATGTGCTCGGCCACGCGCGCCGGCTTCCCCAAACCCATGAGGGCGACCTGATTCTCATCAATACCGCCGGCGCCTACGGCCGGGCAATGAGCTCAAATTATAACCTTCGGCCCCCCGCTGGCGAGATTTTCATGAAATAAAACCCGCGCCCCAACGCCTGCGCTTGACCGCCAGATTCCCGGTGCCTTAATGTGCCGCGATCTGTGTGTCATGGCTGCATATACCTGATGAATAAGGGCATTCACTTATAACCGAGCGCTGGGTAACCCGGCGCGTGCGGCGGATGCCCCGAAGACAGAGTTCAACTTCCAACCTCTCCGATCGAAGTCGTCGCTATGAATATCAAATACCGTCTTATTATCCTTCATTTTCTCCAGTTCTTTATCTGGGGCTCGTGGCTGATCTCGGCGGGCGGCTATATGTTCGTCACCCTGAAATTCGAGGGATTTCAGATCGGCGCGGTCTACGCCGCCATGGGCATCACCTCGCTGTTTATGCCGGGGCTTACCGGCATCATCGCCGACCGCTGGGTCAACGCGGAGCGCGTGCTCGGGCTGTGTCATCTGGTCGGCGCAGCCTCGCTGGTCGGCGCCTCCATGGTCACCGATTATTCGCTCTTTTATGCGCTGATGTTCATCAATTTGATGGCCTTTATGCCGACCATCGCACTGAGCAACTCGGTTTCCTATAGCTTGCTCGAAAAAGCCGGCCTCGATGTCACCGAGGCCTTCCCACCGATTCGCGTCTGGGGCACCGTGGGCTTTATTTTGGCGATGTGGACCGTCGACTTTTTGGGATGGACCAAGAGTTCCAACCAGTTCCTTTTGGCGGCGGGCGCGGCGCTCTTTCTGGGCATCTATTCCTTTCTTCTGCCGCCAACCAAACCGCTGGGCACCGAAAAAAGCGCCGGCTGGGTCAGCGCGATGGGCCTGGACGCCTTCGTGCTCTTTAAAGAAAAGCGCATGGCGGTCTTCTTTATCTTCTCGATGCTTTTGGGCGCCGCCCTGCAGATTACCAACGCCTTTGGCGGCCCGTTTTTGGACAGCTTCAGCACCACTTACCCCGACGCCTTTGGCGTGCAGCACCCCAACCTATTGCTCTCGATTTCGCAGATCTCCGAGACGCTCTTTATCCTGACCATCCCCTTCTTCCTGAAGCGCTTCGGCATCAAGAAGATCATGGTCATGAGTATGCTCGCCTGGGTGGCGCGCTTTGCGCTCTTTGGCATCGGCGACCCCGCCGGCGGCCTCTACCTGCTGATCCTGTCGATGATCGTCTACGGCATGGCTTTCGACTTCTTCAATATCTCCGGGTCGATCTTTATCGAGCAGGAAGCCAGCCCCAAGATTCGCTCCAGCGCCCAGGGACTCTTCATGATCATGACCAACGGCTTCGGCGCGCTCTTTGGCGGCATGGCCAGCGGTTGGGTCGTCGAATACTATACCGTCGACGGCATCGCCGACTGGCAGACCATTTGGTTTGTCTTCGCGGGCTACGCGCTGGTCCTTGCGATCATCTTCCCGTTCGTCTTCCACTATAAGCATAAACCGGAGGCGTTGGCGGACGTGGCGCATTGATGCGTTTTTCGATATTAGGTAGCCCATGAAAACCCTCTACGCCGCCCGGTATATCCTCGATGATTCCGCCCCCACGACCCAATGGGTCGAGAACGGCCACCTCGCCGTCGAAGACGCTCGGCTCCTGGGCGTCTTTGGCCCCGAGGCAGCCGACGCGCCTGAATTTGGCGATTATCGCCGCGTCGATCTGGGCGAGGTGGCGCTTGTTCCGGGGCTGATCAATGCGCATAGCCACGCGTTTCAGCGCGGTATTCGGGGCAAAACCGAGTATCTTGTGGCGGGGCGCGAGGCCCAGGATTTCTGGACGTGGCGCCAGGAAATGTACGCCGCCGCGCTTGGCTATGATGCCGACCAGGTCCAGGCAGTCTCGCGGCTGGCTTTTATGGAGATGGCCTTAAGCGGCATTACGAGCGTCGGGGAGTTTCACTACTTGCATCACCAGCCGGACGGGCAGCCCTATGCGGACCCCAATGAGTTGGCTCACCGGGTCATCGCGGCGGCCAGGGAAGTCGGCATTCGCATCGCCCTTTTGCGCGTCGGCTATCAGCGCGCAGGCTTTGGGCGCACGGCCGAAGCCGAGCAGCGGCGTTTCGTCGAAGCCGATGTCGACACCTATTTGCGCCGCCTCGATGATCTGCAAACGCGCTGGAAAAATGACCCGCTCGTAAGCGTTGGACTTGCGCCGCATAGCATCCGCGCGGTGCCCGAAAACTGGCTGCGCGCCATGGGCGAGTACGCCCAGGCCAAAGACCTCGCCCTGCATATCCACGCCTGCGAGCAGCGCCGTGAGATCGACGAGAGTCTGGCCGAGTACGGGCGCGCGCCCATCGCGGCGCTGGCCGAAATGGGCGTCTTGAGCGAGCGGCTGAGCATCGTGCACGGCACGCATTTGGCCGATGAGGAGTTTGAGCTTTTGGCCCAAACGCGCCCGACGATTGTCGCGTGCCCGACCACCGAGCGAAACCTCGGCGACGGCTTTTTGCCCGCCAAAAAACTCGTCGCGCACGAGGTGCCGATTTGCCTGGGAAGCGACAGCCACACCAATATCGACCTGTGGGAGGAGATGCGCCTGGTCGAGTATCACGAGCGGCTGCGCCACGAGAAACGCAACGTGCTGGCCTCGGCGAAGAGCCCGCGCACAGCCGATATTCTATGGCCCATGGGTAGCCAAAACGGCGCGCGCGCGCTGCGCATCCCGGCGGGCAATTTTGCGCCCGGCACCCACGCAGACTTCGTCGCCGTCGACCTGGGCCATATCACCCTTGTCGGGTCGGACGCGCAGAGTTTGCTCCCCAATATGATTCTGTCGATGACGCCCGCCGCGGTGCGCCACGTCTTTGTGGGCGGCGAGCAAATCGTGGCGCACGGGCGGCTTACGCGCGTTTGAAGTGCACGGTTAGTTTTGTGTCAAACGCCGCTGCAGCGAAATTACTCATCCGCTCCAGCGGTCTGATCGCGGAAAAATAACTTGATTCGCGAGCCCTTGCGCACGCGCACAACTTTTCGCTCAGAGTCGGTGCCGCTCTCAAATCGCACCGAAATCTCGTGGCGTCCCGGGTCGACCTCGACCGTTCCCGGCGAGGCCTCCTCGGTAACCTTTCCATCAACGACGATCTTTCCGGCGGGTTTTGAATAGACCGTCACGCGCCCCTGCTCGGAGTTCAGTTCCTCTTTGGGCGGCGCGACGGGCGCCGGCGGCTCAATCGGGGCGGCGACCGCATTCCCGCCGCTAAATCCGGTCAAATCGACCATTAAATAGCGTGTCTCGTTGGCCTTTAAATAGATGGTATAGACCCGGGTATTTCCGTTATAGGTCACCTCCACCCGATACGGCCCCCCGGCAGGCACGACCATGCCCGGCTCGGCCGACTGGCCGGCGTATTCCGGATAAGCCAGCCCGTTCACCTTCACGTCGGCCTTGCCGAAGTTGGTAACCACCACAAGCACGGCGGGGTCGTATTTTTTAACCTTCTTCTTGCGCGACGCACTGCGCTGACTAGCCGCGGCCTGGCTGCCCGCCGAAGTCTGCGCAGCAGCCGGCGTGCTCGGCAGCGCCAAGCCGATGCTCGATAAAATTATTGCGACCAACCACATCGTTTTCATGTCATCGTCCTTAGCATCCCAACCGCGCCCAAACAACTTCGGCGCGCCGCGCCGATTAACCATAGCATCTTAGCGCGCCCGGATTATTCCCGGCAGCGCGGCGCCAATCGGGGACTTCGATACAGGTTCGCCCGCCCGAATTCAACTTTAGCCGGCGGGTTATGCGGGTTTGAGGACCCTAATTTTGGAGCGCCCCGCAAGCTCCGGCGTCACCACGATCTGGTGGGCGATCTTGTCTTTAAGCGCCTCCACATGGCTGATCACCACGACGGTGCGCCCGACGCTCGCGTGCAGGTGCTGCAGCGTCTCCATCGCCTGTTGCAAGGATTCACGGTCCAGCGTGCCGAAGCCTTCGTCGAGAAAAAGCGTCTCCATGGGAACCCGAATCTGCTGCTGGTCAGCCAGCGCCAGCGCCAGCGCAAGCGACACCAAGAAAGTCTCGCCGCCCGATAAAGTGCTCAACGGGCGGCTGGCATGGGCGGCTTCGCGGTCGACGATCTCAAAATCAAGGGTCGGCAGGTTGCTCTGCGCATCCAGGCGCGTGCGCAGCGAGTATCGCGGGCGCAACGCCCCAAGATGATGATTGGCGCGCGCGACAATTCGGTCCAGATGCAGCGCCTGGGCAAACTCCTTAAAACGCTTGCCGGAGCTTGTGCCAATCAGTTCATTGAGCTCCTTCCACCCCTCAAATTGCAGCATCTGGGCGTCGCGCTGCCGCCTGAATTCAAGCAGATCGCGCATCTTATTTGCAAGATATTGAGCCGCGCTCTTCAACTCACCAAGTCGGGTATGTTGCTCGATGACGGCCTGCTTTAATTGCGCGCGCGCACTTGCCAAAATATCCAGCGAATAGCGCGCCGCCTCGAAGTCTTCGGGGCGCTCCGCTCCGTGGCGCGCGCGCTCGCCGGCCACGCGCTCCACTTCGTTTTTGGCTTCGCGAAGCGCCCGCTGAATCCGAGTCTCAAGCGCCTTGAGCTGCCCGAACTCATCATCCTCAAGCAGGGCGGCGCGCAGCGCTTCAACCGAAGATAACCCCGGGTTCTCCGCGGCGATCGCCACAAGCAGCGCGTCGAGCTTCTCGCCGGTTTGCTGCATGTCTTCGGCGAGTTTTGCCAGCGCGCGCTCGCAATGGTCGTGGGCATTCTGCGCGTCCTTGACCGATAATTCTGCCCGCTGGCGCGCCTCGGCGCTGGCGTCTTTGAGCGCATGCGCTGCGTCAATCGCCGCCTTATGAAAAGCCTCCACCTGCGCGAGCGTTTGCTCACCAAATGGCGCCAGGCAATCGGCCAGGACCCGGGCGCAGAGGTCGAATTTTTTGCGCGCCTCTTGCGCTTCAGCCTGCTTCTCCTGAAGGCGCTCCAGCGCACTTTTTTGCTCGACGCGCCGCTCATTAAGCCGCGCGTCGGCCTGGCGCATCACCTCGGTCGCGGCGTCGAGCTCTGCCTTATTTTTATCCCACGCATCGCGCCGCGCGCGCGCCTGCTCAAAACCGGCGCCAAACTCATAGTGCCCCTGGGCGTCGCGGCCAATCGCGACGCCGATCTCCAAAAACTGCGCGCAAAGCGCGGCGCCGATGCTCTCTGCCTGGGCGTCGGTTTTCTGAAGTTCTTCGCCCAGCGTCGCCAAAGATTTGCGCGCCAACTCCACGCGCCCCTGGGCGTCGCGCTGATTCTGCTCAAGGGCCTGCAAATCCTTATGCAGCCGCTCAAATGCATTCTTTGCCGCTTCAACGCCATCTTCGGCCTGATCGAGTTGCGCTTTTTGGGCGTTGCGATCGGCAATATTCTGCAGCAATTGCTTCGAAAAGATCTCATATTCGCGCTCAAACTTCTCGGCCTCTGCCTGCGCGATATCCGCCTTTATTCCGATATTTTCGGCGAGCACCGAAATGCGGGCGTCGAGGCTGGTGAGCGCGTCATCGGCTGCCGCCAGCAGGGCCTGCGCCCCGGCTTCGGCGCGCGCGCGCGCATCCATATCGCGCGTTAAATCACCGATCTCGGCCAGGCATTCGGCATCTTGCGCGCGCAGCTGATCGCGCTCGGCCTCAATGACCTGCATCTGCTGCAAATCCGCGGCTTCCTGCGCGCTTGGTGCGTCTTCTGCGTGCGCCAATTTTTTCGGGTGCTCCAGACTCCCGCAGACCGGACAATCCTGCCCGTGACGCAGCTCCTGGCGAAGCTTATTGGCCCATAAACCCTGCTGAATTCGGGTCCGTTCAATATCGAGTTCGGCGAGCTTTTCGAGCGAATATTCGCGCTCCTTCTGAAGCGCACCCAGACGGCCCTGAAGCTCCAAAACCCCTTTCTTTTCAGCAAGATAAGACGCCTCAACAGCCTGGCGATCGCGGGCTTTTTTGCGGCGCTCTTCGACGCGCTCCAGCAAATCCTGAAGTTGCGTGCGCCGCGCCTGAAACCCATTGATCTCGCCGTCAATTTCAGCGCGGCGCTCGCGCGGGAGGTCGGCATCGCCCAGCAATTCTTCGAGCAAATTTTGCGCCCCATCGACCGCCTTTTCTAGGGGCTCAACCTCGTCCTTTTTCGCCTGCACTTTCGTGTCGAGCGTCGTGAGTGCGATGGTTTCAGCGTCGAGCGCCGCCCGAAGTTCCTCCAGCTTGTCGCGCTGCGATTCCTTCTTCGACCCGACGTCTTCCAGGTTTTTGAAGTCCGCCTGAAGAAAGGGCCATTTTGCCGTAATCGCCTGGTCGTCGCGAATCTCGTCGGCGCGCGCGACAAGTTGCTGGTGGGTTTTTTGGGCTTCTTTTTGCGCGCCTTCGGCATCTTCAACCTGCGCATTCGCCGCGCTGAGTTTCTCCTGGGCCGCATGCGCGGCGCGCGTTGCCGCATGGGCCTGTTCCTGCGCAGTATTTTTCGCGCTCTGGGCGTCTTTCGCCGCCTGAATTTGCGGCGCCTGGGCGCGGTACGCGTCGTCGGCTTCCTTCAGGTTGGCCAGCGCCTTGGCCTCCTCCGCCCGCGCCGCCTCCAAGCGAGCTTTTTCTTGCGACAACGCCTCCAGCAGCGCGGGCAACTGCTCGACATTATGCGCTTGCTCGCGCTGATAGCGCGCAAGGTCGCGAAGCGCCTGGGCAGCGGGCTGAGCCTGCTCGTGCAACTCGACCCGCGCAAGATCATCGAGACGCGCCTGGCGCTCAAGCTCGGCCGCCGCCAGCGCTTCAGCGCCCCGTTGCGCCGCCCTGTCGAGCTCGACGTCGCGCTTTAGCCAATCGTAGCGAGTATCGACCGCGACGTGGCATTGCTCCAGTTTTTTGGCGACTTCTTCGGCCTGAGAGAACCTCGTCCTGGCCAGGGCTACGGCCTCCTCGGAGACATCGTCGACATCCCCAATCTTCGTCTCCAGCGCCTTGAGCAAACCCTCTTCTTTCTTCATGCGCTCATAGGCCAACTCGCCCATTCTCTGATAAGCGCTGGTATCGGTGATACGCTCCAAAATCGCTGCTTTTTCCTCGGCTTTGGCGCTCAGCAGCGCCGCGAACGCGCCCTGGGCGAGCATCACACTGCGCAAAAAATCCTCGAGCTTCATCCCGTCGAGAACCTGGTCAAATACCGGCGCATAATCCTTTTCTTTGCGAGAGGCGACCAGCGGATTTTTATCCCAGGTTCCATCGGGCCGACGAATTTTGAGCTGGCGGCGCGGAGTTTTGGCGTTTCCGTCGGGTTTTTTATAGGCCCGCTCGAAGTGCCAGGTCGCCTCATAATAGGTGCGCGTTCGCTTCTCGGGGTCGAGCAGGCTGAACTCAACCACCGCGCGCGAGTACCAGGTGCCGTGGGAATTCATGAGATCTGCGACCCCCGAAACGCCGCCCGCTGCCCGGGTCTGTCGCGGTGTGCTGCCGAAAAGCGCCAGACAAATCGCGTCCAGAATCGTCGTCTTTCCCGAACCGGTGGGCCCCATAATCAGGTAGACCGGCACGCCCTCGAAATCGCGGTCCAGGTCGATTTTTTGGGAGCCATAGAGCGAATTGATATTCTCGATCTCAACGCGGTGAAACTTCATGATTCCCCCCGGCTTGAGGCGTCGGAGTCCAAGAATTGCTGATGAATTTCGCTGAATTTGGCGAGCAATCCGGCGGAAGGGGAAGATTTATCGGGGTTTTTATGCCGGTAGAGCGCCTCGAAGACCTCGGGCATCGTCAACTCTTCGACGGGCCCCAGACTCGGCGCGGGCGCGCCGCCGTCGGCCAGCACGTCGCGCCGCTGAGTGAGCTCTGCGACCACCGGCGCGCGCCCGGGCGAATGAGATTTCTGCAGAATCGCCTGAAAATGCTCCAGATGACTGACGCCGCTGACTTCGTCCGGGCCAAGAATCACGGTTAAAAACAGCGCCGGGGCAAGCGAGCCGTCGGTATGAAGATTTCGCAGCGCCTCGCTGAGCTCGGCGCGACTTCCCTCAAGCTTGAAGACCTCGCGCCATACCGGCACTTTAATGGTTTCGATTCCAACTTCTGCGGCCGGGTCTTCGCCGTCGATATCGACCAGCAAGACCTGGCGCGCCGGCTCGCGGTCGTCGACGCTTGTGGCGATGGGCGTGCCGCAATAGCGAATATGGCGCGCCCCGGTGACCGGCATCGGGCGGTGAATATGGCCGAGCGCGATATAGCGAAAACGTGGGTCAAAGATGTCGGGACCCATCGCCTCGATGGTGCCGATGACATCGGAATACTCGGCGTCGCCCTCGCCCGCGCGCGGGCGGCGGGTGCGGTGAATCGGGCTGTGATAGTCGCCCTTTTTCGCCTCTTTGGCGGCGTTATGATAGACGGTCAGATGCCCGGTTGCGATGAGCTGGGCGCCCGGCCAGCGCTGCTGGGCCGCGTCGGCCAGGCGCGAATAAAGTTGGGCAAAGGCGCGCGTATATTGCTCGCGCAATTGCGACTCACCCCCCTCCCTCAGGCTCACTCCGAGGCGCGCCTCCTGCACATAGGGGACCGCAGCGATGACCAACTCGACCGCCCCGCTGACGCCGGTCACCGGCACCAGGCATTGCTCCGCCCAGCTGTGCGGGTCGCTCGAAAGCGCGCCCACCACATGCATATTAAAAAGTTGGAGCAGCTGGCGCGGCGCCTCCAGCCCGGAGGCTGAGTCGTGGTTTCCGGCGACCACCACGATCGCGCGAAGCGTTGCGATCTCGGTGCAATCGCGCAGAAACTCATAATACAGCTTCTGCGCGGCGTTGGAGGGGTTTGAATAATGGAAGATATCACCGGCGATAACCAGGACTTCAACGGCCCGCTCGCGCAAGGTCGTAACCAACCATTGCAAAAAAAGTTCTTGCTCAGGTTGGCAGTCGACAAAGTTGAGCGACACGCCAAGGTGCCAGTCAGAGGTGTGTAAAAAACGCACGCATTTTCTCCGGAGTGCCCACAAAAACTAGATAATTTTCGCGATGTGGTGTCGCAGATCGGAGAGAAGCATAGGCGCAGGCGCAGCCTATTCGCAACGCGCCTTTTGGTAGATTTCGTACATCAGCGCGTAAACGATCGTATCGGAGGGAACCTCGCCAAATTCGGCGCCCGCCTTCTGGCGGAATTGGTCGATCATCGCGCGCACGGGTTTGTGGTAATCCTCGTCGATCGTCCAGAAAACCGCGGTCAGCCGAGAGACTTCGCCGCGGGGTTTCTGGGTATAGGCCGCGACGCGGTCCAGGTCCTGGCCTCGGCCGCGCCGGTCCAGATCGGCGATCATCTCGGCGACCTTGGCCTGAAAAGCCCGGGTCAGCGGGTGGGCGCGGTGCGCCCATGCAAGCTGTGCGTTCTCGGAATCTGTCACCATCGCTCCACCGTTATGATTGGCCCGCTTGGGATGCAGCTCACTGCTCGCCGGCGTCGCGCGCCGCCCGCCGGGCCAGCGCGGCCTCGCTCGGCCACTTGATACTGGCCACCACCGACCCACCGATAATCAACAGGATGGCGCCAATGGAGATCGTCGGCGAGATTTCAAAAATATCGTGAAAACCGATCTTCACCGCGGCGAAAAGCAGCACCAGCGCCAAGCCGTAATGCAGGTATTCGAGATCATCGAGGATATGGCTCATCGCGATATAAAGCGAGCGAAGCCCCAGGATCGCAAACGCGTTGGAGGCGTAGACCAGATAGGGATCATGGCTGACCGACAGCGCCGCGGGCACCGAGTCGATCGCGAAGAGGATATCGGTCAGCTCAATCGAGATCAGCGCGATAAATAGCGGCGTGGCAACCCACTTGCCCATTTCCTTCGCGAAAAAATCATGCCCGTGGAGCTTATGGGTGATCGGGATATGCCCGGACAGCCAGGCCACAAGCTTGCTGTCTTCGTGCTCGGCATTGGGATCCTCAAAGAAGGCCTTGATCGCGCCAATGGCCAGGATACCGGCGAGCACATAGGTCACCCAGGCCCACTGCTCAAGGGCGGCAACCCCCAGCCAGATAAAGAGCCCGCGGAAGACCAGCGCGCCAAAAATACCCCAGGACAATACCCGGCGCTGATTCTCCTTGGGGATCTTGAGGCTGCCGAAAATCAGCAGGAAAACAAAGAGGTTATCGACGCTCAGAGCCTTCTCGATTAGGTATGCGGCGATATATTCCTGGGCCTTGACCCCATCGTGCTCCCACCAGACATAGAGCGAAAATGCCAGGCCCACGCCGATCCAGATGATACTCCACCAGACCGCATTTTTGCGCGTCTCATGCTTCTCGTCGCGATGGGAAAAAAGGTCGATAAATAGCAAAACCGACAGGACGACCACGAAGACGATCCAGTGGCGTATATCCGGATTTGTCACATATTCTAAAAAATTTTCCATCCGTCCGTCCCTTCAGCTTTGAAATAGTGGAATACTCGATCACGCCCGCTCCCGGAGGAGTTCCCGGTGATTTTCTTGCAACCAGCTCGAAATACACGCGTGATATCCAGCGCCGTAATGCGCCGCAACAGCGATTACTATTGACGGTCGAAAATTGCAAAGAACGCAGTATTTTCGCTGCAAAAAACTCATTATCGCGCCGGGAGCGCCCGGATCTGCGCGCGCGCGTCGAGCGATGTTCAGATGGAAATAAGTTGCATTCCACTCCTATCTCGGTAAAGGTACGCTTATGGGCACGGATTTGTTTATAATAAGGCCAGCCCAATAGAATTGAAGGAATTCTTGCTGTTATATTTGAGAATCTCGATGGAGCGCGATCCGATGAGTCAGGCGAAAACAACACGATTCGTGGCATTAGGACTGATTATCATGGCGCTATGCGCGCTGAGCCTGGTGGCCTGCTCGGCGGCCACGCAGACCAAGCAGGGCGGGCCGGGCGAAATTTGCCTGGGCCAGGACACCGACTGTCGCCCAGGGCTATTATGCGAGAACTCGGTCTGCGTGCTGCCCGACTCGGCGCTGTCGGCGGCGTGCATAAAAAGCTGCGACAAGATCGGCTCCTGCGGGCTTGAGAACCTCAACTGCGTCAATGAGTGCATGGCCACGGTCGACGATTGGAGCGAGTCGGTGGTCGAGAAATTCGCCGACTGCCTGAGCGAGGACTTAAGCTGCGAGGAGCTTGGCCAGTCGGCCGAAACCGCAGCCCAGGTCTGCTACGACCGCCTTGAGACCGACTCGGCGCGCCTGGACCGCTGCCGCGGGTTCAAATCCATGTTGCTTGCCTGCGACCCGGACGCGTCCACTTCGGCGTTTGAGCGCGCGTGCATCCGCACCGCGCGCACCACCGACGCGCCGACCTGGGAGGCCAGGACCGAAGCCTGCATCGGCATCAACGCCTGCCCCACCGGCGCCGACTGCATCAATAGCGCATTCGGGCTGAACTAGAATAGGGCTCAGAGCGCGGCTTCGATCGCATCGATGGCCGCGTGGGTGCGGGGGGCATCGGTCATGGTGCGAATGGTCGCCAGCCGACTTTTGAGCGCCACGGTGCGCTCAAAAGTTTCGCGCCCGCACAGCTCCACGATATGCTCAAGCACCTCCTCGACCACGCGCGGGTCCGGGTGGTCGAGCATCCGAATCAGCACCCCTTCCTCATCGGGCCAGGCCCAATCATTGGCCGCGCGCTCCTTTCGAAAGGTCATGACGGCCTGGGCAAAGTCGCGAAACCCTTCCACCTTTCGCAGCGCATCGATCGCCTGGCGGCGCTGGGCGTCGGATGAGCCTTCCTCGGGCGCCAGCGACTTCATGACCTTTTTGAACCGATCCGGCACATCGACGCCGCTTTTAAAGAGCTTTTCAAGGTCATTTTTATAGGCTTTGGTCGAGCGCGCTCCGGCGCCGGGGCGCGACGCGCGCTGCAGGGCGCCGCGGCTTTTCTTGCGCTTGTCTTCGTCGCTCATTGGGATGGCCTCCTTAAATTCTCGTGTTGTCTTGGAATGTTGACTTATAAATCGTGTGCACTGGATAAAATAAAGTTTATCGCCCCGCTCCGATATGCTATACCTCGGCGTTGAACGTGCTCCTATATGACGTGACATAATAATGCATCAAGATGGATCGACCAACCGACGTTGGATGTTTTTGGCCGGGCTTCTGATTTTTTTGTGCCCCGCACTCGCCCGGGCGGCCGAAGAGACCAGCCTGCACGAAGTCGACTCGGACCTGTACCGCGCCCTTATTTTGCTGGCCATCGTTGGTGCCGCCTATCTTATCACGCACGTGGTCCTGGAGCGGCTCGCCGAGCGATTCGGCTTCGTAACCGGGGCCGAATATATCGTGCTTGGGGTGCTGCTGGGGCCCATCACCGGGGTGCTCGACACCGAAACCATCGGCGCGCTCACCCCCATCAGCGTGTTGGGGACCGGCTCGCTGGGCCTTCTGGCCGGGCTCAACCTGCATTTTCACCGCTTTAACCCGTTTCGAATGCGCGCCTTCCAGAGCGGCATCTTCATCGCCCTTGGCACCCTGGTGACGGTGATCGGGCTGCCCACCCTGGCGATCTTCTACTTCGATATTTCCAGTGATTTCAACCAATTCATGCCGCTGCTGCTGTGCACCGGGGCGGTTGCGGTCGTCGTCAATACCGGCCCGCTTCGCGCAATGGCCGCGTTCTGGGGCGCCGAGGGCAGCTCCACCGATTTTAGCGTGCATGTCGCCCGCTTTTGCTCCTCGGTCGGCATCATCGCCTTCGGGCTGATCTTTTGCTTCTATAATGACACCACTGTTCCGTTTGACGTCGACCCGCCCTTTGTCTGGATGACCTGGCTGGGGATCCACCTGCTGCTGGGCAGCCTGCTGGGGCTTATCTTCGCCGGGTTCCTCAACCGCGAGCTCTCCGATGACAAGCTCATCACGGTATTTATGGGGATGGTGATCTTCACCAGCGGGTTCGCCTATTATCTGCATCTTTCCCCGATCTTTGTGAACTTCGTGGTGGGCGTCTTGCTCATCAATATCAGCCCGCATGTCGAGCATGTGCACAAGCGGCTGCTCGATATTCGCCGGCCGATTTATATCATCTTGTTTTTCTTCGCCGGCGCCGGCTGGGCGCTGGGGGCCAAGCCCATCTGGGGGTATTCGCTGGTCATTATCTACCTGTTGCTGCGCTTTCTAGGGCGCATGTTTGGCAGCGCGGTCGCCTCCCGGTTGACCAAGGAGCGCTCCTACGGCTCGGGGCTATACCGCGCGCTGCAGGGCTCGGGCGCGCTGAGCGTGGCGATGCTGCTCGACTATACCCAGGTCTTTGGCAACGCGGACTATGTGGGACTGATGTATAACGGACTGCTGATCGCGATCGTTTTAAGCGAAATCGGCTCCTACCCCTTGACGCGCAACTGGCTGATTGATGTCGCAGACGTGGTCTCTCCGGAGAAGCGCGGCGCCGCGGCCCAGCATCAGGAGGTGGGTTAATGCTACAGCTAATCACCATTGTTGTCCTGCTCTTTTTGATGTGGATGCGCCAGTTTTTCCAGCTCAACGCGAGCCTGGGCGGCATGAATCCCGACAGCCTGGCCGCCACCGGATTTATCATCCTGGCCGCCTTCACCATGGGCGAGTTATTCAAGCGCATGAAGGTCCCGGCGCTTCTGGGGTATATCGCCGCCGGCATCGTCTTTGGCCCCGACCTCAGCCAGATCGTCTTTGGCTCCACCGAGCAGACCATCTTCACCAAAGATGTGATCTCGGATCTCGCGCTGATCAATATCCTGACCGTCGGGGTCATCGGGACGCTGGGCGGCGGCGAGTTGAATATTGCCGACCTCAAGCAGCATGCGTCCACGATCATCTCGGTCATCCTGGTCGTCTTCGTCACCGCGGTGCCGGTCTCGGCGCTGATCTTATTGGGCATGGCAACCTACTTGCCCGAAACCGTGCCCTTTCTGGCCGATGTCCCCACCTCCACCAAACTCGCCGCGGCGCTGCTCTTTGGCGTCTTTGCGTTTGCGATGAGCCCCACGGTCAGCCTGGCCATCATGCAGGAAACCCGCGCCAAGGGCTCGTTTACCTCCCTGGTGCTCGGGACCGTCATCCTGGGTGACCTGGTGCTGGTCATCGGGGTTTTGCTCGCCGCCGATTTCGCGGTGCTCGTGATGGGCCCCACCGGGGTAACCGCGGCGGCGACCCAGGCGATGCTCATCAAGATCGGCATGGAATTCGGCTGGGCCATGGTGCTCGGCCTGGTCACCGGGCTGCTGTTTATCCTGTATTTGCGCTTCGTGGCGCGCGAAAAACTCCTGTTCACGGTCGGCATTATCTTCGCGATCTCGGCGGTCGCCGAGATGGTGCACGCCGAGACCCTGGTGACCTTCTTGGTCGCGGGCTTCATCGTGCAGAACTTCTCGCGCCATGGTCATGATATGATCCATTCGCTCGAGAAGATCAGCCTGCCGGTCTTCGTCATCTATTTTATGACTCAGGCGGCCTCCCTTGACCTGGCGCTGGCGGTGAACTTCTTGCCGCTCACCATCGTCATGGCGCTGGCGCGCGCGCTTACCCAGGTCTACGGCACAAAACTGGCGTTTCGCTTCAAAAAGGTGCCCGATACGGTGCGCCGAAACCTGCCCTATTCCTTACTCTCACTGGGCAGCGTGGACATCGTGCTGGCGGCGCTGGTTGCCGCAAAAATCCCCTCCTGGGGCCCCGATTTGCAAGCCGTGGTGATGGGTAATGTCATCATTTATATCATCATCGGCCCCGCGGTGCTCAAATGGGTACTGGGGCGCGCGGGGGAGACCGAAGAGGCGCGCCAGACCGGCAGCGAAGAGGTCGCCGAGCTCGACCGCATCGTCGGCGATGATATCAGCGAAGACGCCGCGCTGGAGCAATTTGAGTTCAGCGACCCGCGCCTGAAACGACGCCTTGAGCAGGTTCGCGTCGCCCTCACCACCTGCTATCAGCAAACCCTGGTGGAGCGCATCGAAACCCACGGCTCACGCCTGCAGGAGCTGCTTGAGCGCATCAATGTGGTGCGCCACGACTCGATCACCGAGCTCTTTGAGCTGCTCGAAACCGCCTCGAGAACGCCCACGCCAAATCTTGGGCCGCGCATCAAGCGGCTGCATGTGCAATTTCGCCAGACCCTGCAGCCGCAGGTCGATATGCTCGAGCATATTGAGCCCATGCCCATCACCGCCGAGAGCACCGAGCGGTTGCTGACAAATGTGCACCAGCTCGTCGACTTTGAGGAGAGCTACCGCGTGCAGCTCGACGAGCCCTGGCTGCTGGAGCGCAGCGCCGACGACCCGGTGTGGATGCGCCTGGTGAAGATGGGCCGGCGCACCCGAAATCGCGTGGGACAAGGCGGCAGTCGCACCATTGCGCTGGGGCGGGTATGGCGTTTTTATCTCGAATTATCGCTTCCCGGCTACCTGGCAAGCGCGGTGGCGGCGACCGCCGAGCAAAACGAGGTGCTCTGGCAGCACCTGGGCCTGCACCTGCGCCGGGTGGACGACCTCTTTGAGAACGTGGTGCGCTCCCTGGCCGTTCAAGATGTCACCGTCGCCTCGGCCCACGGGCCGGCCGACGAGGCCGCCGCGTCGGTCAAGGTCGTCGAGCGCGGCCGGCTGCTCGCGCCGTCGGTGGACGATTTGCCGATGAGCATGTCGGGCGATCTCACGGCCAAGGAAGTTGAGGAAGACGGCGCTCATGGCGAAGAGAACGGCCACGCCGACGGCGCGCTCGTCGAGGAAATTGCGCCGGCTCCCCAACCCGCCGACAGCGCCCCCGAAGCGCCGCTCAACCCCATCGAGGCGGCGCTGGCGCGCGCGCGCGCCAGCCACCAACTTCTGTGCGACGACGCCGACGCGCTCAACGCCCAACTCGACGTCTTTATCCAGTCGCGCCGCGAGCGCTTCGGCTTTAGCATCGAGCATGCCTATGCGGACTTTATCGCCGGCGTCAGCCAGGCCGGCACGCTGGGGCTGCCCGCCTACCGCTACCGCGCGTCGCTGCGCTACGACGAGGCCCACCGCGCCCAGGTGCGCCTGCAGACGCGGCTAAAGCGCGCCGCCCACGTGGTCGAGGGCTACCAGGGCTGGTTCGTGCTCGACCACCAGTTGATCCTCTTTTTGCACTGGTTTCGCACCTACCAGCAGCGCGTGCTGATCACCTTTCAGACGCGTTTTGAAGATGGCTGCGTGCGCCAGATCCACCAGCTCAAGCTGCGCTGTGAGCAGCGCCCAGACGCCGCAACGGGCGAAGAAACTGACGCCGCCCAGCCGCCCGTTGACTGGCCGCACTGGTATAATACCCAGATCAACCCGGCGCTGGAAAACGCGCGAATCTCGCTGGACCAGGCGCTGACCGACTTCGACCAGGGCATCATCATTCGCCGGCTGATGGACGTGCTCGAGGCGCGCATCGCGCGCTTCTCCGAGCGGGTCAACCTGCTGGCGGCCAACCCGGCCGACTCCGTGGACCAACAGGGCGAGGTCGAGACGGTCAGCGTGCCGCTTCGGGCGTGGTATTTCTCCAAATTATTGCGCGAAACCGCCCTTCGCCTGCTCGAATCCAACGAGCGCGCCGAGCGCACCCTTCGCCGCTCCATGGTCAACCTTGGCGAGTTGCGCCTGGGCCTTGAGAAGAGCCTGGTCGCCCACCAAAAGGAGATAAGCAACCCGGACGCCCCCGACGCCGCGCAGGCCGGCGGGGCCGAGCGCGCCGCCGAGATTGCCGAGCAGGGGCTGCAACGCGCGGTCACCCAGGCCGACGAACTGGTCAAACTCATCCAGTCCGATGAGCATGATATGCGCGTGTGGATCATCGCAGAGACCACCCAGGTCGCGCGCGACTCCACGATTCCCTTTTTGGAGCATCGCCTCAAAGAGGTGCTGGCCGAGCTCGATCATAATCGCGGCCCGGGCCTGGCGCGCCGGCGCGTGCGCCCGATCGTCAACCGCGCGCGCAATGTCTACCGGCGCGTCGCCCCGGTCATCGACGAGATTCGCCACGATATTGGCAAATATTTGCACGGCGAATCACCCACCGGCCCAACCCGGGTCAACGGGCGCTCCCAGGCGCGCACGCGTCTGCTGGCCAGCAGCCTTGCGCCCCAGGAAGATACGCTCAAGTTGGCCACGCCGGCGATTTATCGCCGCCTCTTCTCGCCGGTGCCCGTCGATATCCCCGACTTCTATATCGAGCGCCCCCGCCTTGAGCAGGAGTGCCTGGACGCGGTGGACCGCTGGTTCAACGGCAACCCCACGGCCATCCTCATCGGCGGGGACGCCGGCATGGGAAAACGCACGCTGATTCATCATGTGCTGCCCATTCGCCTATTCAGCAAATATAACGAGATCGCCGAGGAGCAACTTCAGATGGTGCGCCTCGACGAGGCCGACGAGACCGAGCGCGAGCTGTGCGAGGCGTTTTTCCCCCTGCTCGAGGGGCGCTATCCGCGCACCTTCCTGGAGCTCGGCCAGCACCTGAGCGCGCGCAACGACCGGCGCATCGTCTTCGTGGAGAACGGCGACAAGATCTACTCGCGCACCCGCGAGGGGCTGTCGCTGGCGGAGCGCTTCCTGAATATGATGGAGCGCTCGGCCGATAATATCCTGTGGATCCTGCTGATGAATAAACCGGCGGCGACCCTGCTGGATACCGGCGTGCAGCTCGACGATTATTTCACCGATACCATCGAGCTGGACGCGCTCAGCCCGGAGGCCATCGAGCAGATGATCATGTCGCGCCACAAGGTCAGCGGGTTTGAAATCACCTTCTTGCCCCCCGAGGTGCGCTACCTGCAGCGCATCAAACACCCGCTGGATACCCGGGATGCGCTCAAAAACCCGCGCCAGGAATTCTTCGCGCGCCTGGGCCGACTCTCGGGCGGAAACCCCCTGCTCGCCCTGCTATATTGGAGCGAATGCGCCCACCTGGATGCCAGCGATAAGGCGCGCATCCTGGTCGATCCGCTGCCCAATAATGAGATCAAGCTCACCGAGCACCTGTCGATGCAAAAGAAGTTGCTCCTGGCGACCCTGATTCAGCACAGCGCGCTGAGCGCCCCGCGGCTTAGCCGCATCCTGCGGGTCGACCTCGACGAGGTGCGCACCGAGCTCAATCACCTGCGCCGCCAGGGTTTTGTGGAGCTGGTCGCCGGCACCACCATCTTCCATCTGCCCGCGCTGGCCGGGGCGCTGGTGACCCGGGAGCTGCGCGCCGAGAATCTTATTTAATTCGCGTTTAACGCGCGCCTTAAACCGAGCACGAGACCGCCATGCCCGAACCCATCACGCCCGCCGAGCCGACCCAGTCCCTGGTGGACAGCCTCCCCACGCCGGCGGCTGAGCCGACCGTGGACCCGAGCACCCAACTCTCGCTGGAGCAGTCGCTGCAGCAGCTGCGCGAGGCGATCAATTATGTCGAGCCGCAGTGGTTTACGCTGCGCTGGGCGCTGGTGCTCGTGGCGCTGACGCTGCTGGTAAGCTGGGGCATGGGGCGGCTGATGAAGTTGGCCGGGCTGCAGCGCGCGCGCAAGTGGCTGGCGCTGATTCGGGTGCTGTTGTGGACCTTTATGGTGGTCAATCTGGCGTTTGCGCTCAGCTCGATGGTCAGCGCGTATTACTGGCTGCCTGTGGGCGTGGTGGGGCTGGCGATGATGGGGCTGGCCGGATTGCCGTGGCTGCGAAATATCACCGCCGGGCTCGCCGTGGCGTTTGAGGACCAGTTCAAGGTCGGCGACCCGGTCAAGCACGGCGGGGCGACCGGTGAGATCACCCATTTTGGCGCGCGCGCGGTGACCCTGCGCGCCACCGACGGCACGCTTCACCAGGTGCCCAACCAGAACTTCGCCCAGGACTCGGTTACCCGCATCGAGTCGGAGGGCGACGCGGCCTGTGAGATCCGGGTCGCCATCCCGCGCGGCGTCTCCCCGGAGCGCGCCATGCACCTGGCCCAGCAGGCGGCGTTTTTGACCCCGCTGGCCTCCCCTCGCCACCGCCCGGAGGTCTTTTTGGAGATGGGCGACCCGGGCTCTGAGAGCGTCGAAATGCGCATCCGCGGCTGGGCCTTTGACCCCTCCTGCCGCGAGGCCTTCCACAGCGACGTCGTCGCGCGCATCCACGACCTGCTTCGCCGCGAGAAACCCGCCGCCAATGCGGCCACCTGAGCGCCCTCCAGCGCCCTCAATCGCGCGCAATAACCCGTGTGGGGGTTTTTAAAAACAGGCATTGGCGCGCGCCCAAACTTTTTGCTATGCTGCCCATTCACCCATAACCCGTAATGAATGGAGACAGAAATGTTAGTGAAAGAATTGTTGAGAGCACCGTTTTTTGCCCTCCTCGCCGCGCTCGTTTTGCTGCTGTCAGGCTGCGTCGAAGAAGAACCCGCGGCCGCGGATGATTCCGGCCTTCAGGAGACCGCGCAGGAAGCCACAAAGATCGGCGCCGGAGACCTGTCGGACCGACTTCGCTGCAAGCCGGGCGACACCCGCCAGGTCGACTGCAACTCCTGTACATGTACCGAGCGCGGGCGCTGGATATGTACCCAGCGAGTATGTGACGAGCC
>Ga0209075_1001091_pt1 | contig 25878 bp, 19 predicted proteins | sample Stecom2011_FD_187523 | JGI IMG/M metagenome (GOLD analysis project Ga0209075, IMG submission 187523) | Agricultural soil microbial communities from Utah to study Nitrogen management - Steer compost 2011 (SPAdes) (version 2) | ecosystem: Environmental > Terrestrial > Soil > Agricultural land...
GCCTCGATCAATGATCGGGGCTTTTTTGTGCGTACCCATCGAGGACTGCGTCCTAATCGCCTACGCCATCCTGGCTCACAGCGATATTAGCGCATCCATGCGCGTCATCCCGGGCACCACCTTTAAAGGCCTCGATCACTGATCGGGGCTTTTTTGTGCGCACCCGTCGAGGACTGCGCCCTAATCGCCTACGCCATCCTGGCTCACGGCGATATTAGCGCATCCATGCACGTCATCCCGGGCACCACCTTTAAAGGCCTCGATCACTGATCGGGGCTTTTTTGTGCGCACCCATCGAGGCCTGCGTCCTAATCGCCTACGCAATCCTGGCTCACGGCGATATTAGCGCATCCGTGCGCGTCATATGTAAGTTATTATTTTTGCTACAGCGCTCAAACCGTGTCAATTTCGGTTGCAACACAGCAGCTACATATCCTATAAAGCCCCAAATACAGCAGCTCAAATAAAGTGATATCAACACAGAGCGCGCACCCGGTCTTCATCACTAAACAGTAAACCATGAATGGGGCCTTCCACGTTTTAACAAAAACTCATAGGCCCAGTTGGCAAGATAATCGCTGACATTGAGTAAAACAGCGATTAGAAGATGTACGGATTAAGGTCAAGCATCTACAAATGCTGATTAAGCTTTAAATAATGTCGATTTGATCAGCATTAGCTTCAGTCATACCAACCTGCTACCTCCATGTTCAAAACGATTGAATCGCTCATAAACGCTTTACTTAAAGCTTTATCGGCATCGACAAAGTGAGCGGTTCGGCCCAGAACTGAGCGTTGCCGACAAGTCTTGCACAACCGGATATAGCGTTTACACGATTAGCCATCGCTTGTCCGGGAAGGAAAACACCATTTCGTGTTGGCCTCCCGACAGGAGCAGGGCTTTGCGACATAAAATGCCCTCAAGCTGCACTCGTAAAAACCCACTGAAAGCGATAATACTCAACTGGCATTTCGTCAATACGCTCAAGCCATAATAGAGATTGGGCGTATTATTATGACTGTACACAATCAAAAACACGTCGACTGGCTAGAGAAAATATCCGCCTCGACACAATATAGGCTAAACACCATTGCTTAAATTTAAGACAGAACACTTCGCTCTTTAAAGATCATGACCACCAGAAAAAACTCAACAAAAAGGGCGTTAAGCCTGCGTAAATATTTTCTTAAACAAATACTTATTAGGGTGCACAGAAAACTCAACGCCTAACGATGACTCTTTCGAGTTTGCCCACCAATAACTTGATAAGGTAGAAGCGTAAATAGTATTCAGCGTTGCGAAGCCTTCATCCTGCTCAAAACTCAAAACCGTGGTGCAAGGCTCATTAATAAACCTTTCAACCTCGTCAGGCATATAACTATGCTGCAGCAGCTCAGGGAGTCGTTCAGCCAATACCGTAAGCCTCGAATGCAGGTTTGCCTCATGACCTGACAGCTCGCCCGGTACAGCAGCGAGAGCAATTAACGGGTAATATCGCCCCACGCGGTCAACACTGGGCATGAGCGCGCCACACACCGAACGCTCCCCCCATATACCTGCGGGTATATAAAAAGACCACACTGGTGCAACTAGGTAATGATCAAGCCAGTTTTCTAGCTCAGCTTGAAGAAAAGCAAGGCCGGCACTAAACCAATCGTCAAGTAGGCCGGCCTGTGAGGTTGGCACTCCGCGTGAAACGAAGTCACCAACCGATGGTATCTTACCGAAAAAACCGAACTTAACTGCCGCTACTGGATCAAGCATGTTTATTAAATTCGACTGGGACAGGTAAAACTATCAAACTCAGCCAAATAAAAGGGGTTGTTAACACTGCTAGTGGTTATTTCAAACACCACTTTATGACCTTTTACCAGTACCGTAGAGGTAAACGATTCGGGAGATGCTTTATGCCGGGCATCCCCCGATTGAAACAACCTCATTAACGCCCACGGGCCGGAGACGCTCACAGAGCTACCCTTCATCCCAACTCCATCCAACTCAAGGCGTACTTGGTTACTTTTACGCGGCCCCGGCCAAACAACTGAACGAGCAATTTGTGGGCCATGGGAGTAATGGAAAACCTGACCATCAAAATCCAAAGTTAACTGAGTGATTTCTGCGTCCATCTCTAACACTTTAAAATCAAAAGAGATTTCTGGGAGTCCTGAACCTGCAGGGAAGAATACATCACGTATTGTTGCCGCTTGTTGAAACGCAGCAATAGGAACATAATCATCATTCGATGCACGTAAAATCCACGAGCGTCCGGTCATATCCGTCATTTGGCGAAGATGCTTATTAAAAAACTCATCCATCATTCCAGATGGGCCAAACATTCTCGAAAAATCGGCGGCTGTAACATCTCGTGTTGAGCCTTGCTCAAATGGATAGCGCCCTCGTATTGCCACACGACAAAAGTCGCCGACCGAATGATTAAGTTTATCGCTTAGCGTATTCCTGATCCCCCCTTCCGCCTGGCGATTCCCCTCTTGGGTCAACCCCTCTAAAACTGGCCTTATCGGACTTGGGAACCTGGCAGCTTCAGACCGCACCTTAGAGATCACATCAGACTGCCCCAGTGAAGTAGACCCGCTACGTATGGAGTAATCCGTATTCGAAAGGCTGATATAAACCTCATTGAACATTCTTAACAAAGAGTCTAGAGAGCTAGAGACTCCGTCCTGTCCCGACACCAATTGCGTAATAGCCTTAAACCTATCATCAACGATCCTCTCTAATGCTTCATCATCATTGCCGAGGCCAGACGACAAACCATCTAGGCTGCGCTCGATAGTCGACACAGCTACACCCGCACGTCGCACGGCTTGTTTGACAATAGATGTATCGACAGGGGTGTAGGTGTTGCTCAAGTTGACTTCATGTACCATCGCTTGAAGCAATAAAATCAGCGGTGAGTCTACCGACGAAAGTATTCTGGCCACCTCGATAGTCTCAGCCATAGAGTTAGTTTTAACCAAACGTAAGTCAGCTAAATACTCTTCCCACTGTACAACATACTCATGTAGGTAGGAACGTTTTACTGCGCGCTCTTCGATCGCGAGCGACTGAATGTTTAAACGTTCTTTTTCGAACGATGAATAGGGGCCAAGCACCCAACTGTCTTCAGACGCCATGCTTTTGACGGTGTCAGAAAGCATGGGTAAAAATTGTTTGTAATAACCGTGATTTGTAAACAGCTCGGGGATACCTGCCCCAAGCGGTAAGTCACTGCGACGTCTAAACACAAAAGAGCTTTTGGGCCCAGCTGCACTCGAAAACGAAAACCCCACTCCTTTTTTTTCTGTTAACTGATTTTTTATCTGAGCATAGGCTCTCTCGGTAAACGAGGCTTGGCTCAACAACTGACGCTTTCTCTCCACGATGCGACCGTTAATCGGGCTTTGGTTAGACAGCGTGCCATGCAGTAGATTATATAAATGCGCATTTAAGGACTCTCGCGTATGTTTTGACACACCCGTAGGCATATTGCTTTGAAAATCTTTAGTTACAAATGCAAACAACTCCGATCCATCATAATGCTCTAAATCCCAGAGCATTAGATAAGACTTTAACGACTCATAACAAAAACCTAAATCCTGTGGACCTGATGTCTGCAGTAAGTACTCCAATCGCTCGGAAACCAATGGCAAAAGTGTACGATCTAACGCTCTTTGATACACATACTGGGCAGCCGAGTAAAGTTTATCGCCTTGGTACAATCCCAAAGTCGTACCTAAAGGCGGCTCCGCAGAGGTAAACCCTGCACCATCAGCCAAAACCAACAGTTTATCCAACACAGGCAAGTACTCTAACAGCCGCGATGAATCCGACGTTGACAACGACTCAAAGTCTTTCATAAGTACGGAGTTTTTAGCGTCAACAAACTCAACATACTGTTGATTCAAGTTATAGCTGCGTAGCCAAAGCCCGCAAGTAACCACTAGAATGCTCGCCACACATAAATGTCCGGCAACACTAAACCATAACTCGCGACGCTCTTCGCGTCGATTTCTGCCGGCCATATGCGACTCAGGCATTACCACTTTATTAATAAAATCCTTAATAAAATAGCTCTTACCTGATGCTAAATTCGTGTTGAGATTAATACTAGAACTCACCCCGACCCTGCGTGACAAGGCACCTAAAACACGATCAAACGGAGTTCCTTCTTGAGTCCCGCTGGCGAAATAAACACCTCGGAAACTGACACTGTTAAGAACGCTCCCATAAAAAATTTGGCCCACCGACTGACGTACAATAGGCAATAAATTTGAAAAGTTTTGTGGAAAAGCATAAGCGTGAGCACGCCGCGAAGTATCGTGTTCGCGCAACATTAACTCAGGAAGACCGTCGAACAAGCGTTTAGACAATGCCAACAGTTCCCGATAGATCGAATCCGTACCCAGCGCAATGGCATTATCTGTTGTTGGCAATGTAAACCCCCACACTTGCTCGCGCTCTTCTTTTGAAAGACCTGAAAAATAATCAGCAAAACCACCCAACAAATCAGCTTTTGTCAGAAGCACGTAAACAGGAAAATTAACGCCTAAACTATCTGTTAAATCCGTCAAACGTGATCGGATTTGGCGCGCTTGACGCTCAATAGCCTGCTCATCGCCCATCAATAAATCAGCCACGGATAATGTGACAATGGCTCCATTCAGCGGCTGCTTGGGTCTAAACTTGCGCAGTAATCCCAAAAATCCGTGCCACTCTTTTTTATCCGCATTGGCATCACTATCTTGCGTTGTATAGCGACCAGCCGTATCGAGAAACACAGCATCTTCGGTAAACCACCAGTCACAGTTACGAGTACCATCAACACCTTTAACAGACTCTTTTCCCAACACATCAATTAATGGAAAACGCAAGCCGCTATTAACTAAAGCCGTAGTTTTACCAGCACCTGGGGCCCCTATAAAGACATACCATGGCAGTTGGTATACGTATCTTTTTCGAAAACGTGAAAAAAATCCACCTTCGTTATTGAAAGACAACTTCTTTATATGTCCTAAAGCTTTGCCAAAATTTCGCTGTAAATCGCTGTAAGGCTCGTCACCAGTTTCACTATCAACAGACTTTAAACTCGCCATAGCCTCGAGTAGCTTGACGTTAACATTCTTTGAGCGATAAAGACCCACTAATAATTTGATCAAGAAATACGCAACAAATAAACCTATACACCAATAGCGAGCCGCCTTAGAGGCGAGGGGTCTCCAGTCAGAAAATGCGAACAATGGCCCTGCAAACCAAATCAGCAGAACAACGGCAACAAAACCCACAAACACCCAGAACGACCGACTAAAAAAAACCCGAAAGAGACGACTTATCACGAAACTAATTCCTTTTAATAACTGGGTGACGAAGTAAATATTGCAATATCAACACGTCTATTAAGAGCACGCCCCTCAGCCGTTTCGTTCGTGGCTATGGGCTCAGCGGCTCCGACCCCCAAAGTCTCGACTGTAATCGTTGAGCTAACCAGATAACTTTGCAGAAACTTTGCAACACTGCGGGCACGCTCTAGAGACAAGTGCCAGTTCGACGGAAACCGAACAGAGCGAATAGGCCGGTCATCTGTGTGCCCAGAGACCTTAACTGATCGACCGTAGTCGTCTACAGCTTGAGCAACCTTATGAACTACCGCCGTATACTTAGGGCTTAACTCAACACTACCTGATTGAAATAAGCCATCCCCGACCAACGTAACTGTTGTAACATTAGGAAGCTCAACCACACGAACAAGTCCAGCATTAATCTCAGGCTGCAAAAACCGAGTAATTTCGACACTCGTGTTTATAATTGGCTTTTTAGTTGAAAACTCGGGCAAACTGGTCGACATAACATTCGTAAAGGTAGAGTCTGACGCTTTAGACAATCGCATTGACAACACAGAGTAAAGAACCACGGCCAAGACGATACAAACAATTGCCGAAACCCACACAGGTAACGCAGACCACATAGGCAGGCGCTCCTTATCAACTCCTCGCCAATTCAGAGAAAATGCACTAACGCGCTCACCTTTTACATCTAAAATAATTTCGGCTAAACGCCTACGCAACGTGTCAAGCTCAGATTGACCGTTAGCGACAACTTTATAGCGGCCTTGAAACCCAAGTGAAATGCAATAAAACATCAGTTCGATTAAATCAATATGCATTGCAGGTGATTGAGTCACCTTTGATAGGATCTGAAAGAACTTCTCGCCACCCCAGGTCTCATTGTGAAAGGTAACCAAAAGACTGTATCGAGCCCACACACCCCCTCCGCCCCATGGGGTTTGTGCGGCTGTCTCATCCAGCACCGTACACAGACAGTAGCGTGCAGCAAGAACATGATCTTGGGGCAAGTTTTCGTTTTTCGCTCTCGCTTCAAAACGTTTTATATCTTCGATTAATAAGTTACGAAGTTTTTCTGGATCAGGATTGTGAACTAGAGTTCTCACCTGATAAATCATATTCAAGATAGGGTTGGCAACGGCGATCAACGGATTGCTACCGCAAACTACATCCTCAACTTCGGTGCCCTGACCGGCCCACTCACGGCTCGACGTAACCTCGGTTCGCTGTCCTCCAGGCGTTGGCATTACAAATGTACGCGATTGATTTAAACCAAAAGTGTCGTCACCAAGCATAATTACCTACTCCTTCGATACAGGTGCATTACGTAAGTACCACCCAACACTGAATCTCCAAGCCAGGAAAATCGCCGGCAACATGTAACGCTATAGTTCCTGATGATTTAAATGCTTTCCACATTTCAGAGGAGGTATCCATCTCAAAGTAGTGAGTACCTGTGTGGTAAGGTATTTGCCTGGGAGCAATGGGCATTTGCGATACCTGAATACCAGGCAGTTGTAGGTTCACGAGGTCACGAATTTTTTCAACTGAACCAATTTTAATTTGCTTAGGAAAGTTTTTCCGAATAATGTCTGATGGAACACTGGCATTAACAGCTAAAACAAAACGACCTTTTGCAATTAACTCTTTATCGATGACACGCCCTACCCTAACGCCATACGCCTTCTCTTCAAGATCTACCTCAATTGCGTTACGCTCAAGTATTGTTGACAAGTAGCCTCGCAAAAGCTTCATCATGGGGGCAAATGACTCTATTAAGTTATCGTGTACATAAGGCGGCAACTCTGGACAGCGCTTATTATTTTCCGCAAAGGTTGCCAATTCACCGCACATACAAACACAAGCCTGATAAACCGCCTCGGGCTGCGATCCATGGCTTGCCAACAAATGTGTTAATTTTGGCTGAATTCCATTGAGATACTGCAACATTAAAAAGTCGCCCACCTCAGATACTCCACCACGACCAACCTGGCCAACCCGCTCGCTTAATGCATCTGCACGTTGCTCGACAAGCCCAAGCACTTCTGCCAAGTAACTCGTTAACAGTGTTGATGCCCCCCGAACAACAATCGGTGGAATATAATGCTCATCTAAAACAACCTGCCTGTCACTTTTTCGCTCGACAACTTTAAGCACTCCCAATGACACCCACGAATCTGACAGATCTTTGTCAGCCAAAAGACAAAGCTGAGGACTGGCAGCTTGAAGCTCGGCTGGATCGCCCTTTACCGAATTGACATCTTCAGCAAGCGTATCCACCACTGAAAATCGGGCCAACGAGCTATTGTCGATGTCAAAAGACACTTCAACCGAATTCGTACGTTTTATCGGTAACGCCAAATGTACGATTTGATCGAGCGCATCTTCCTTAAGAGTTAACGGAGTCGGCGCTGAACAGTGCATGGGGATATTAAAAGGAGTGCCGTCCGGAAATACCCCTTCGGCTTCTATAATCGAAACAACACCTAGAGAGAGTGCCGAGGTATCAACCACCAACTTCCGAAAACCCCAAAAATAATAAGCGGGGGCTAAAGCGCGCTGATGGACTAAAAAATCAACATAACGATCTTGCTGCTGAAAATGCTGAGGGCGTAAAAACATACCCTCTGTCCAAACAATCTTTTTGTACGAGTCCATAAGCACCTGTCCACCTACTGTTTCAACGAAGAGCGCGGCGCGATATGCATCGATCGCCTACCAACATAAACCACTTTTTCATGACGTGATTGGTGGCGCTTCAACGCTTTCATCAAGCCCGACCTGGCACTAGGAATAGCATTTGTTAATTTCCAGCCCCTCGAGTCTATTACTCGGTACCCAGCCACAATGCCATAAGCGCGCTCTTCGCCATTTAACGCATAAGTGCGCACCAGGGTTTCACCTGGACGGACTATCACACGCTCTTTTGACAATAGGTTCTCTCCTAAAATTTCAATATCTCGCTCCATCAATGTCACATAATCCATTCCATTAAACGCCTCTGAATCCACAAGACGATAAAAAGTAATCGCCATAGGTGACGCGCGACCGTTCATGTCTGGATTTAAGTCGTAATCGGCCACATAGGTAATCTTCATTGTGTCGCTTTTTGGTGATGACGCACAAGCCACCAACACAAACAGGCAAGCCAAAAACCCTCCTAAACGTAACACCCAATGCCGTACAGAGCTCAGTCTTTTATCCATCTTTTAGACCTTAGATTAAAAATAGTGTTATTTATAAACTGTTTCTTCCGTGGTGCTATTAAAACCTTCAGTCCAAGACACAGTGATGTCATTCGGACTTCCGACCCAGACGGCGAGTCCACTGTAATTATCCTGGGAAGGCGAGTTTATACGTATAACTTCTTGCTCAAGCCGAGCCAACCATTCTTCCGCACAACTTGCCAAACTAAGTGAGCTTATTAGCGCTGTATACGAAAGATCCTCCCAAAAACCATCCGTGCAGATTAAAAATGCATCCCCCTCTTTAACTTCAAATGGTTTCGAGAGTGATGCTGATGGCACCGACTCTCCCGTACCCAGTGCAGCGTAAAGAACACTTCGCGCTACCTTTTTTTGTGCTTCGTGTTCGCTCATCACTCCTGAGTCGATTATACGCTGCAACAAACTATGATCTTTTGTCAGTAAATGACATTTTTGACGACGAATTAAATAGATCCTTGTGTCACCCAAGTGCACCCACTGGGCACGAAGCGCATCCTGACTTAAAAATAAACCGGCTACTGTTGCGCTCATCCTCTCCAACCCATCAGACAAAGTTTGTCCATAACGGACCGCCGCATCTGCCTTTTGCAACAATGAATCAACGTTAACTTTATTAAGCGATGGACTGCGTGAGAAGCCTGACAAAAATGTTTTTACTACAGTTTCGGATGCCACATCACCGCCACCATGACCGCCGGCCCCGTCCGACACGACAAAACATGCACCAAGATCAGATGTCCAGTAACCACAAGCGTCTTCGTTGTAGTCGCGAGCCCCCTGCCGAGACAAAGTGGCAAAACCAATGACAGCTCCCGAGCTTGAGCAGTAGGCTGTCATCCCCGACCACGCATCTTATTCATTCGCTCTACCTCTTGCTCATATGCATCAGCAAATGCCTGCTGAAAAAGGACTTCAAAATCCTCTTTTGCATCACCAGCCAGCTCTGAATAGTTTTTTTCATACAGCTCCCAAAGCCGGGACTTGTGCGACATGGGTAGGATTGTATCCATTAACTTACTGGTCGATAAATAACGTTGTAACCGCTCGGGACTAAATTTATTTACCACCTCATAAACAGCCGCACGAGCGCCCATCATCAGCCCGATTTGATGCGCGGACAAGTCTTCGTACGCCTCCCGAATGGCGGAAACTGGATCCATAAAGCCTGAAAAAGTTGTACCTAATAGCTGCCTTAATGCCGATTGTGTATCGGGCGCGAACTTTAAAGGGTTATTACCACCCGATGCAATAATAGTTACGTTTGCTCGCATCTCATGCTTAGTTACTGATCGTTCATGCACCATATTGATGGTACCGGCTGTTAGGTGAGACAGTATCGAGCCTATATTTGCGACAAACTCCGCATCAAATGCAGGCAGGTGCCTTATATCCACCCCGCAGGCGTCACTAAAAACTTGGCGCAGATCATCGTTAGCACCACCCGACACGCTATCAGAGGTTTTTTCAGGTCCCGAAACCAAACCGTCATCCGCAACAGAGACCACCGGCTTGAGTACTGACCGAGACTCTTGCGACGCATCTACCTGGGGAATATCAAGACCTGCCACCACAGGAATCTCGACATCGGGTGAAGAGTTATCACTTCTAATCGCTTTTGGCGCAGTAAACGCCATAGACAATTCCGAGCCGTGATCTATTGAGCCTTCACCAGAAAAGATATCACCTATAGTTTTAGTAGAATTTTCTCCTGCAACTATAGCTGCCAGTGGATCCTGACAGTCTTGAGCCTCACGAAGTAATCGATCGGAGCCACACGACGACTTATCCATTAAAACTGAGCCCGAAATATCCTCAAGACCTTCCAGCAAAGACGGGCCCGCATCCTGCGCATTGACCTCCAAGTCACCCAATTCAAAACTTGAGTCAATTGATACTCCTGAGTCCATCGATGGCTCGGCAAAAATATCAAAGTCTTCTGGTATATAAACCTCGCCAACCTCGGGCGGCCCGTCGCTATAATCATCTTCGCAGTACTGGGATGACTGACCAACGTCGTGCTCTGGCGATAAAACAGGATCTAAACAAAGAACATAACGACCAACAAAGACTTTATCGTTTAGGCTAATACACAGGCTTTCATTAGGCAGTAGTTCTTCCCCATTCACAAACAGACTCACCGACCCACTGATATTTTCCAGCTGTGCCGTGCCCCGGTCGGTACAGGTTATACGCGCTTGAGTACGAGATACACAACGCGTTGGGTCAGCCAAAACCATATGGTTGTCGTTACTACGTCCAATCAAAATACTTTCGTCAAGGCCAAACTGACAGCGTGGCGGATTTTTCTCTATTGGTGCGCCATCAAACGATAGAGCTACGAGCTCCAACCTTGGAGAGAAATGCATATACTGAATTCCATGTAGTCATAAAAAATGATTCATCAAACAATTTTTATGAACGGGAGATGCGACTAAAATCTCTAGGCCGCCATAATAACTATAAAATATTTTTGCACAAATCAATAAGTGAGACCTGGATCACAAAGGCAAATTTGATTTGCAAATAGAATGCACGGCATTCGGCCTATGGTAAACGACAATAGTCAGAAGTTTAGCCCGCCAGTATCAATATTAACTTTGAGGCTTCAAAGAATTAAAGGAATATCTCGTGGTAATCTCATGGACGCGAACATGAGCATAGAAATACCGAACAGTCCCCCCCTGCAGGAAGAATCACCTACTTTTCCTCCAGCGGCACTACCAATCGGATCTTCACTGAAAGAATTTGTTATTACCGATGTGATCGGTGATGGCGGGTTCGGTATCGTCTATGCCGCTCATGACACCCAGCTGCAGCGTAGCGTCGCCATCAAAGAGTATATGCCTGCTGCCATTGCCAATCGGCTAGCTTCAACTCACGTAAGCTTGCGCTCAGAGCGACACAAAGACACCTTTACTGCTGGGCTTAAAAGCTTTATCGACGAAGCCCGTCTCTTGGCACAATTTAAACATCCAGCACTAGTAGAAGTACTAAGTTTTTGGGAGACAAACGGTACGGCTTATATAGTCATGCCGCATTATCACGGCACCACCTTAAGAAATATTTGTAGAACATCAGCCGTAAAAACCAATGAGCGATGGTTAAAATCTGTACTTGGCCCACTACTCAATGCACTTGAGCTAATGCATACCCAACAGATTTATCATCGTGATATTGCGCCAGATAATATCGTCATCCAAAACAACGGCCAACCTGTTCTACTGGATCTTGGATCTGCTCGCCGAGTTATTTCGGGGCTACAAACGGCCCTAACTGTAGTCGTTAAGCCTGGTTACGCTCCCATAGAGCAATACACAGACGATACCATCAGTGAACAAGGCCCATGGACAGACATCTACGCTTTAGGTGCCGTAATTTACTTTGTCGTCACCGGTCGCGCACCTAATGCATCTGTGTCTCGCATGATGAAAGATACACTCTCGCCCTTAACCCGAGAACAGTACCCAGATTATTCCGACGATTTCTTAAATGCCGTTAATAAAGCATTAGAATTACAGCCTGCTGATCGTTATCAAAGCATTGCAAGCTTTCGCGAGTCGCTTAACATTACTACCGCGGTTTCAGAATATGCAATACCGGTAAACACTGACAACAAGGACACTACACTGTCATTAACAGGCAGTAGCAGCAACAATAATGATTTTGACGATGGGAAAACCGTCATATTATCCTCTGTAGAAATAGAAGCATTACAAAACAAACTTCTTAATAACAACAATGGGCCCACAGAGACTGCAACAGAGCATATCCATCAAAAAAATCCGCTGCTAACAATCCAAGCGGATAACACACCACAAAGGTCCAGCACATTTGACGATGTTAAAGACCTGATGGACGGTGCAAATGATCGCGGCAACTACCGCATGCAGATTTCTGAACATCCTCCAGAACAGAAAACCAAAGAGCCAGCGCCTGTCAACATTAAACACACTGAGCCTCCCAAGCAGGTCCAATCTCTGACTTTGAGCAAAAAAGTTAAAATTCAAGGTGCTATTTTGAGCACCTGCGTTTTGGTTGTTATAGGTATCTTTCTATTTATTACCCTAGAAAATTCAGCAGGCAGCAATAATACAGGCAACACCCTAGAGCAAACTTTTCCCACTAATGCCGTAATCATTGATGCGCCATCTCAGGTTTCGCCTACTTTACAAATAGCAGAGCCTATTATTGATACCAGCTTTGCTTTCTCGGGTACCGCCGTTAACCGTCACTTTGACACTACCCCAGAAGCAACCGCTGCAATGCCAAGCCAACAGCGGGACAACGTACAGCCAAACGCTCTTAACACAAACCGATCGTTAGAAACCACTACCGCCCCAGAGGAATCTGAACCTGCTGTTATATCACAAAAAACGCAAGTAACGGCCATTAAAGTAAAGTCCGAGACGAGCCGAGAGCAGCCCAAACAGGCTGCTCACACGAAAAAGAAAGATGTGACTCCAGCCGCACCCACGGCTCCCGAGACAGCCACACTCAAGCTCAACATTGTTCCCTGGGGTGAAATCTGGGTGGGTGGTAAAAAGTATGGTGTCAGTCCACCGTTAACCTCTTTAACGCTCCCGCTAGGCACACACGATATACAAATACGCAGCCCGGGGCTAACGACCGAAACACGTACCGTTAAATTGTCCCATAAGAACAATATAGAGCTTAAACACACGTTCAAAAAAAATAATAGCACTGCTTTAAGCTCAACCGTACCGGCCAAAACCAAGCAGTCCAACAAAAAATCGGAAGCGGCTACTGAAAAAAAAATAAGCACAACCCAAAGCAACTCTCCGCCCTCGGTATCGCTTGCAAAACCGGTTGAGCAATGGAGTATCAACATCACTGTGCAACCCTGGGCTGAAATTTGGGTAGACGACAAAAAAATTGGAGTCTCGCCCCCATTGCACGCGCTTTCTCTTGAGAGGGCTAGACATACCATCCGGTTGGTACATCCGAACTATCCCAACAAAACGATCCAGGTAGACGCTGGCACCGATAGCGACACCATTATTAAGCATAATTTTAGGTAGACACACATCAGATACGGACTTATGAATATTAAATCAATAGTATTTATTGCAACCATCATAACAGCACCTTTGCTCTTTAATGGTTGTATGACGCAAAAGAAAAGTGATTACGAACTTGCCAGAATCAGTGCAACAGAAAAATTAAATCGCGGAAAAGCGCATTTTTTAGCAGGTAATTATAGCCAGGCCGAAACGGACCTCATTGGCGCCACTATTTGGCAAGCCAATAATGCCACTCAGCTAAATGCTTTAAAATACCTAGCTTTTACTTACTGTGTTACCGAAAGACCAGCCTTGTGCCGTCATGCTTTCTACAAGGCGTTGCAGCTAGATCCGCGTTTCGAGTTATCGTCTGCAGAGGTAACCCACCCACTGTGGGGTCCAGAGTTTAACCTGGCCCGCAATGGTCAACCATCTCAGTAGGTTTAAAAGCAATGATATTTTTAAACATTGATCAAGCATTAGAGTATACCGGTACTGCCTCCGAACAAAATATCGGTGGAGAGATCGACTACGACCCAGAATTCATCGAGCTTGAAAACCTACTGACATCTACGCCAGAACAACAATACGGTAACACCATTATTCCTGCGGCCGAGCCAGACTGGGCAAAAGCCTTGCCGCTTGCATTAATGCTACTAGGCAAAAGCTTAGATTTCAGAGTTGCTGTTATCATCACCCGAGCGTTAACTCACCGCGATGGAATAGCCGGAACATTAAAAGGCGTACGACTGGTGCACAATTTGGCGCAGTGGCATTGGGACACTTCATACCCAAGCTTAGAGTTTGATGGCGATTACGATCCGTTGCTGCGCAGCAACGCCATTGCGCCACTCGGCTCAACTCATGGCTTGCTGGGCGACCTTCGCCAAACTGACATCACAATTGGGCAGATCGGTAAAATTTCGCTCGGTAAAATTGATCAAATAATCAGTGGCCACGACGCAGATACTGATCAGCCATTAAATCGTGATCAACTCACACAAGCGCTTACAGAAAACTTAGCCAATAACCATCCGGAGCTAATACAACTTAATGAGCTACGTGATGAGATCAAACAGCTAAACGTTGTGCTTGCTAATGAGTTGGGCCCCGAAAACACTCCAGACCTAACTCCAATAAAACGATTATTGAACCAAGTTATCCCCGAGCTAAAGACACCAGCAAGTTTAGATATTAACGAGCATGAAATACACCGTAACGATAATGCTGCCATAAACCAAAATCCAGAACAGATTACCACCGTCAGAAACCGCACAGATGCTATCGCCATGCTGGACATGGTCTGTGAATTTTTAGAACGCAACGAATCTGCCAACCCAGCACCGCACCTTATTCGGCGAGCGCGCAATATGATTGGCCAAGATTTTTTTACGATACTAAAAGAGATTGCTCCCGATGGCCTATCACAAGCCGAGCATATCACTGGTTTAAAACACTAACTTCGTCCAACCAACTTAAACCCGCCATTGTTGCAGGAGATCAATCATGAGCAAAAGCAGCCAAAAGTTCATTGCCCGTAATCGCGCACCACGAGTGCAAATTGAATATGATGTGGAAATTTACGGATCAGAAAAGAAAATTCAAATCCCTTTTATCATGGGTGTTATGTCTGATCTCGCCGGCAAGCAAAAAGAAGAGCTACCTCCCGTTGCCGATCGAAAATTTCTTGAAATAGACATTGATAATTTTGATGAGCGCATGAAAGCGCTAAAACCTCGTGTCGCCTTTACTGTACCAAACACTCTTACCAACGAAGGACAATTAGCCGTTGACCTTACTTTTAACAGCATGGATGACTTTTCACCATCGGCCGTTGCAAAGAACGTAGATGGCTTGTCGGACCTTTTAGACGCACGAACGCACTTAAACAACTTGTTGACCTATATGGACGGTAAGACCGGCGCAGAGGAACTCATTAGCAATGCGCTTAAAAACCCAGCGTTACTGAAAAGCTTGGCCAGCGCGCCAAAGCAAACAAATGATCAAACAAAAAATAACGACTAATGGTCTCTAAATCACAATAGGAGAATATCCCATGGAACTTTCAGAAGCGATCCAGCCGGAAGCACTCGAGAGTCACGAAAGTGATTTCTCCAGCTTACTGCAAAAGGAATTTAAGCCAAAAACCGACGAGGCCAAGTCAGCGGTTCAACACGCAGTGCAAACCCTTGCTCAGCAAGCTTTGGCTATGTCCACCACGATTGACAGTGACGCCTACAAAGCGATTGAAGCAATTATCGCGGAGATCGACACAAAACTATCCGAACAAGTTAATGCAATTATCCATCACGAGGATTTTTTATCACTAGAGAGCGCGTGGCGTGGTCTGCATTATCTGGTTAACAACACCGAAACAGACGAAACTTTAAAAATCCGTTTTATGCCCATCGCTAAACGTGAGCTGCACCGCACCCTACGACGCCACAAAGGCGTTGGCTGGGATCAAAGCCCAATATTTAAGAAAGTCTACGAACAAGAATACGACCAGCTCGGAGGCATGCCCTATGGGTGCTTGATAGGCGACTATAACTTTGATCACTCGCCGCCTGATGTCGAGCTACTAGGTGAGATGGCCAAGATATCAGCGGCCGCCCACTGCCCTTTTATCAGTGCTGCGGCACCTGAAGTTATGCAAATGGACTCTTGGCAAGAGCTCGCTAACCCGCGCGATTTAACCAAAATATTTGAAAACACCGAATACGCCGCTTGGCAAAGCTTGCGCGAATCAGATGATTCCCGTTATTTAGCCCTGACCATGCCACGATTTTTGGCCCGTACACCATATGGTGCTAAAACCAACCCGATCGATGATTTTGATTTTGAAGAAAATGTTGATGGTTCGGACCATTCACGTTACTGCTGGGCTAACTCCGCATACGCAATGGCAGTAAATATCAACAACTCCTTTAAACAGTACGGCTGGTGCACCTCCATCCGTGGTGTTGAATCCGGCGGCTCAGTTCCCAACCTACCTACCCATACCTTCCCCTCCGACGACGGTGGCATTGATATGAAATGCCCCACAGAGATTGCCATCTCTGACCGGCGCGAAGCCGAGTTAGCAAAAAATGGGTTTATGCCTCTTGTGCACCGTAAGAACACTGATGTTGCCGCATTTATTGGTGCTCAGTCATTGCAAAAACCGAGTGAGTTTACAGACCCTGACGCCACAGCAAACGCCAAACTGGCTGCGCGCCTACCTTACTTATTTGCCTGCTGTCGCTTTGCTCATTATTTAAAGTGCATCGTGCGCGACAAAATCGGTTCATTCAAAGAACGTGAAGACATGCAACGCTGGCTCAACGACTGGATCATGAATTACGTAGATGGCGATCCCGCCAACTCCTCGCAGCAAACCAAAGCCATTAAACCCCTTGCCGCGGCTGAGGTTTATGTAGAAGAAGTTGAAGGTAATCCCGGCTATTACACTTCCAAATTTTTTCTAAGACCACACTACCAACTGGAAGGCTTGACGGTATCGCTGCGTCTTATATCTAAATTGCCGTCTGTAAAAAATGGCAGTAACTGACGTTAAGTTGTTGCACAACAATGCAACGGTTTAATCGTAACAGGTGTCGAATCATTCATGGATAGACACTTTATTTTATGTTTAGTAACTAAGGAATAAATGGTATGTCAATTGCAAACTCTAGCAATGTTATGGCTCCCCCTCAGGTATCAGTAAATACAGCTGCTAACGAGTCGTTACAGGATTTTTACATCAAGATCGATGGCATTCCCGGCGAGTCAAAAGACTCGAACCACGAAGGCCAAATAGACGTTCTTAGTTGGGGCTACGCGGTTAGCCAATCTTCATCAGCCAATGTTGGTGGCGGTGGCGGTGTAGGTAAAGCTCATTTTAGTGAACTCGTATTTACCCACTATGTAGACAAATCTACAGCCAATCTCATCAAGTATTGTGCCAGCGGTAAGCATGTACCATCGGTCGAGCTTTCATGCTGTAAAGTAGGTGACGGTCAACAAGAGTACATGAAAATCACCCTGAAAGACGTGCTGGTCACGCACGTACGCCCCATGGGTGCAACCAACAGCCCCCGGGTGTTAGAAGAGGTGGGCATCTCTTACTCTGAGATTAAAGTAGAGGTTAAAGAGCAAAATAAAGACGGCTCTATGGGCGCAACCGTAACCGGAACCTGGAACGTCAAGCAAAACAAAGCTTGATAAGGTTATCTCAGCACCTACGCGAGTAGGTGCTGAGAACTCAACAAAAAAATACTTTAAACAACATTACTTATACAAACGTTAGCTCAGCACTGTAATAAATGCACTAAGGAACTTAGGCCATGCCGATCAATTCTAAACTTAAATACACGCCTAAAAGTGTCTCTCTTGCCGAGCAGCTGTGTAATGTTAAAGAGCAAATTCGAACGACTCCCAGTAACGTTAGTCTTCGGGTCTACCTCTCTCAGCTTCTTATGGTAACTGGACAATGGGCTCGTGCACTGCAACAGCTTCAAACTGCCGCTCAGTTAGAGGCTAAAGTCATCCCCATGGCACAAACTTACCGTGAGCTTATTCAGGCCGAGATATTTCGTGAAGAAGTCTTTAGCGGCAATAAAATTCCGATGACCTTTGGCGACGATTCTGGCGCAATTGACCTGCAAATTCAGTCCCTTCTGCAGCGTTCACAAGGAAACCACATAAGTGCTGACGGACTCCAAAACAAAGCCTACGACCAAGCTTTAACAAAGCCATCTTATATAAATAACCAAGCCACACAGTGGCTTGCCGATGCCGACTCGCGCTTAGGACCAACCTGCGAAGTGTTTATTAATGGCGGATATTATTGGTTGCCTTTCGCAAAAATCCAAACACTGGAACTTGAAGCTCCACAAGATCTTCGCGATCTCGTTTGGACACCGGCCAAAATCACACTATTAGACGACACTCAAAAGTTAGCATTTTTGCCCAGTCGATACCCGTTTAGCTACCAGTGTGACAACGACAAACTGGCTCTTTCGGCTCTCACCGAATGGCAACAACTTAGCCCGCAAGCCTGGGCCGGAACAGGTCAAAAAACTCTGGTCAGTGAGCAGCAAGAGTACCCGCTACTGACTGTCACCTCGGTATCAGAATCAGCAACTTCAAGCGTGGCGGTTTAAACATTATGCAAGATCACGATACACCGCGTGAAGACCGCTTAATTCCAGCGTTACTCGATCGCCTAACCGATCACCACCCACAGGATAAAAGTGAGGCTTCGTCCCTGCGCATGATGGATAAATCGGCCTATCGCGCCAGTGTTCTCCGAGATATTACCTGGTTATTAAACACCATTAACTCCGAGTCCCACATCGATTTCTCAGGCAAACCCTACGCGCAGGTATCGGTGCTGAACTTTGGTGTGCTCGCACTCTCGGGCCAACAACTGATCGATGACGATCGCGCCATGATCAAACAGGCAGTCACCAAGGCCTTACTCGCTTACGAGCCCCGTATACTACCCGATAGCTTGGCGGTAAAAGTACTGCCGATGGATGACGGTTACGCGGCCAAAAATCAATTGGCCCTCGAGATCAAAGGACAGTTGTGGTCCGAGCCTTACCCGCTTGAGTTTCTGTTGCGCACCCATATCGACCTTGAAAATGGTCAGGTCCAACTGTCTGACGCTTATGGTGCCTACGCATGAATCAAAAAATGCTCGAGTACTACAATAAAGAGCTAGCGTACCTGCGCGAGGCCGGAGCAAACTTTGCGGAGCATTACCCTAAGGTGGCTTCACGTCTGGCCATGAACGGTATCGACGTGGCCGACCCTTACGTCGAGCGCTTGCTTGAGGGCTTCAGTTTTTTAACCGCCCGCATTCAACTAAAAATGGATGCTGAATTTCCGCGTTTTATTCAGCGCTTGATCGAGGTCATTTACCCCAACTACTTGGCACCGACACCCTCTATGTGCATTGTTCGCATGACCCCAGGCGACCTAGCCAACAATCAACGCCGTGGTTACACCTTGCCGCGCGGTACACGCTTTCGTTCCAAACCTATTTTAGGAAAAACTCCTTGCGAGTTCCGCACCGCTCATGCGGTAGAGTTGTTGCCTTTAAAAATTGAATCGGCGAAATTTCAACCGGTCAACACCGAGCTGAAGCTAATGGCTCATAAACTGTTAGGTAAATCCGCCTCAGTATTAAATATGGCTTTCTCGTTACACGTTCCTTTGCTTTATAACGCCAGTGACGAAGACAGCATCCCGGTACACATCCGTGGTGATTACCAAACCTCCTCACGGCTATACGAGTTAATCCTTGGTCACCACCTAGGTGTTGCCATTCGTCCTATTGACCACGGCAGTTCACAAGCTTGGCAATTACTAGACGCCGATGCATTAACACCACAAGGGTTTGATGAAAATCAAGCGTTGTTACCTTATGCTCACCAAAGCTTTCAGGGTTACCGGTTATTACACGAATACTTCGCGATGCCTAGCCGCTTTCACTTTCTTGCACTGCACGGCATAAAACGGTTTCTTAATCAGTTTGAGCTGTGCACACAGTTTGAAATTGCTATCTTTTTAGATCAAGACAGTGGCGAGTTTGAAAACGTCATCGATAAAAACCATTTTGACCTTTTTTGTACACCTGCAATCAACTTGGTCAGCATGCGCTCAGATCGCATTCCACTGTCAGATACCCACAACGAATTTCACGCCGTACCCGACCGCGAGCGACCACTGGATTACGAAATTTACAGTATAGAATGCGCTGAAGGATTCGACCGCGACAACACCATTGAAGAAGAGTTTCGGCCATTTTACGCTTCTAATTCCGACGACAAAGGCAACCACGGAGCGTACTTTTCCATGCGCCGCGAGCCCCGCCTTATTTCAGAGACGATTCAGCGAAAAGGCCCTCGCTCTACGTATCAGGGTTCTGAGGTTTTTCTCTCGCTCGTCGATCAACATGACGCGCCTTACAAAAAATCCATGCGCCAGCTTGGTGTAGAAATGACTTGCACCAACCGTGATTTACCGCTTCTATTAAGCACTGGCTCCGAGCAAGATTTAACCCCTGTCGAATCGCTACCGATTGCCGGCACACGAATTATCCACGCTCCCACCCGCCCCATAGCGGCGATAGGAGAAGGCGAAATGCATTGGCGTTTTATCAGTCACTTAAACCTTTCGTACCAAAGCTTGGCACACGACACACCAGAGCAAGGCGCAAAAGCCTTGCGCGAGTTGCTAAGTTTATACACCGCACTCGGTGATCCCGCCACCAGCCGACACAGCAAAAGCTTACTAAAAAGTACACTAACACCTATCACTCGGCGGCTACCCGGAGCAGGACCATTAATTTTTGGCCGCGGTGTTGCCATTAACCTTGAGGTGGACGAAACCTTATTTGCCGGCGCCAGCTCTTATCTGCTGGGGGCTGTACTTGAACGCTACCTTGCCCGTCACGTCAGCATCAACACCTTTACTGAGTTTCGCCTGACCAGTGCCCAACGCGGCGAGATCGCCCACTGGCCAGCCCGTATCGGCGGGAGGCATATCCTGTGAACACGGCTCTAACTTCGCCCCCAAAAAATGCACTGTTCGACCTACTGCAAGAGGTTAGTGCCAACCCTTACGGCTACGACCTGTTCAGTTTATTGCGCCGGGTCGAATCCTGCATACCCGAATACCCGCCATTGGGGCGCGCACAACGTTACGCTCACGAGCCTCTGCAGTTAGGGCAGGAGCCAAGCTGCGCCTTTGCCACCGCCAGCGTTGCCAAGCTGTACCGCTACCAAGGAAAACGCAAAGACAAACTCAACATTTATAGTTTTGGTTTATTTGGCCCCAACGGCCCCATGCCCCTGGTCTTTACCGAATACACCAAAGAGCGTATGACCCATCATGGTGACAACACACTAAGTGATTTTGCCGATGTGTTTCATAACCGCTTGATCATGTTGTTTTATCGTGCATGGGCGAATGCGCAATCTTGCGCGAGCCTAGACCGATCTGGCGATAGTTTTACTCGTCACATCGCCAGCTTAACCGGGCTGGGCATCGATGCTCACCAATCGCCCGACTCAATTGCAAATCACGGGCGTTGGCATCAAAGCGGGCATTTAGTACAACAAACCCGCAGCGCTGAAGGTTTACAAAGTATTTTGGCCAACTACTTTAACGTGCCCGTAAGAATTGAGCAGTTCGTCAGCCACTGGCTTGAGCTACCTGCAGAGCAGCGCAGCCGGCTAGGAAAAAATCAAGGCGCACGACTAGGCTTGGACACAGTACTCGGCAACAAAGTGCTCGACCGCCAGCATCACTTTCGCATCCACTTAGGCCCTCTTAACCAAACCCAGTACAACGAGTTTTTACCCAACGGACCCAAGTACACACAGTTGCTCGAATGGGTGCGAAATTATATCGGTGTCGAGCTCAGCTGGGATTTACAGCTAATGCTCCAAAACAACAATGCTACCGGCATGCAACTTGGACCAACACAACAGCTGGGCTGGAACAGCTGGGTTGGAAAACGTCATAAAGCCCAAGGCCATCTGGGCGACGCCATACTGCGCCCCGAACACCACGCGCAATGCAACGTTCACAATCAACAATTTCACTAACTATTTTTTTAACACTATTGATGACACCACCATGAAAACAACATTTTATTTAACCGGCTTAATATTCAGTGTTTTCGCCACGCTCGCCTCGGCTAAACCACCAACCGAACCCGACCCGTATCTTGTGCAAGCTTTTAATGGCATTTGGAAAATGGAGCGAAATGCTACCAGCTTGTTAACGGAACAAATTCACACCCACGTGGTGAACAACACTTTCCGCCAGGAGCCACAATATAAAGATGCCCCTATTTATCTGCGTGAATCAGGTGATACAGGCGCTATCGAATACAAACGTAAACGCTACCCTGTTGAGAGCACACCATGGGGCGCATTGCCACATCTTGACCCCGACACCATGCGATTGATCAATATAGACATGGCGCACACAAACTACCTCGTTCTTTCGGGCTTGGGGGAAGGAATATTCTCAACCACCCACTGGAATCAATACCGATTCTTGCACGTATTAGATGTCGGCCGAGGTCATGGCATTGTCAATTATTACCCATTATTTTCCATCGCTGGCCTCGAAGAAAAAGTACTGGGTCGCCTACCTGACTCTATCTACCTAAATTATGCTCGCCTTGTCCCCACTCAGTGGGACCACAATCGCGTCGCCACACGTTACGAAGTTTTACTTTATGAGCTCGGCCGCAACGGCGTCGAGCGTGTAGTAAAAAATGATAAGCCGTTAACGTACCTGTTAGAAAAATCAACTAGCGGCCCACAATGGCAACTGCACTTAACACCAACAAGCCCAGTGGCCGATACGCTCGACACCCAAGGCCATTACTTTACCGCTGCCCGATTATCGCTATCGCAGTACCAAAGTTTCTATGGAAAGAAATCGCGATAGTTTTAATCGCGTTTTAAATATTAGGTATTATTATGAGTGAAATTAGCCGCACCGCACTGTTCGGTAAACTAAACCCGTTAGCCTACAAAGCTATCGAGGGCGCCACCGTATTCTGTAAATTACGCGGCAACCCCTACGTCGAACTGGTGCACTGGTTACATCAAATCGTGCAACTTAACGACAGCGACTTACACCGCATCGTGCGTCACTACCAACTCGACAGCAGCGCCATTGCGACCGAGCTCACCCAAGCACTTGAGCTTTTGCCTTGCGGCGCAAACGTCATAAGCGATTTATCACCCAGTGTTGAAGACGCCGTCGAGCGCGCCTGGGTTTACGCCACCTTAATGTTTAACCACAATCGCGTGCGCACTGGCACACTCTTGCTCGGGCTGCTAAAAACCGCCAACCTCAAACAGCGGCTGGGACAAATCTGCCCCACCCTGAGCAGCATTCCAGTAGACACATTAGCCGATGAGCTGCAAAGCATCATTACCGACTCTCCCGAGGCACAGCTCAGTGCCAGCGATACCAGCCAGCTGCAACTGGGTGAGCCCGGCGAGGTCAGCGGTGCCATGGCCCCAGGCGCGCTCGGTAAACAACAAGCACTACAACAATTTACCGTCGACTTAACCGAGCAGGCCCGCAACGGCGAGATCGATCCAGTCACCGGGCGCGATGAAGAAATTCGCCAAATTGTCGACATCCTAATGCGCCGCCGGCAAAACAATCCACTGTTAACCGGCGAGGCGGGTGTCGGTAAAACCGCGGTGGTCGAAGGTTTTGCCCTGCGCTTAGCACAAGGCGATGTACCGCCACAGCTAAAAAACGTCAGCCTGCGCTTGCTTGATATTGGTTTGCTACAAGCTGGCGCCAGCATGAAAGGCGAATTTGAACAGCGCCTACGTCAAGTCATCGACGAAGTTCAAGCCAGTGAAACCCCCATTATTTTATTTATCGATGAAGTTCACACCCTGGTCGGTGCCGGGGGTGCCGCTGGCACCGGCGACGCAGCCAACTTACTCAAGCCCGCCCTCGCCCGCGGCACCCTGCGCACCATTGGTGCCACAACCTGGAGCGAATACAAAAAATACATTGAAAAAGATCCGGCTTTAACCCGCCGCTTTCAGGTTGTGCAAATAAACGAGCCCGACGAAGCAAAAGCCATCGACATGCTTCGCGGCATCAGTGCCAGTTTAGAAAAACACCACCAAGTACTGCTTTTGGATGAAGCAATTAATGCCGCGGTTAAACTCTCACACCGCTACATTCCCGCACGCCAATTACCCGATAAAGCCATCAGCCTGCTAGACACTGTTTGCGCCCGTGTCGCCGTTAGCCAGCACGCCACGCCCGCCGAGCTTGAAGATTGCCAACGCACCATTGGCGGCCTGCGGATTCAGGCCGACAGCATCGCCCGCGAGAGCGCCCTTGGCCTGCCCAATGAACCTCAAGCACAAGAGTGTCAGCAGCAACTCGACAAAGCCTTAGCCCGCGAGGCCCAATTAATCCAACGCTGGCAGCAAGAGCGACAACTGGTTAACGAGCTACTCGATCTGCGCCAGCAACTTAACCAGCGGCGCCAGCCGACACCATCGCCAAGCGCGAGCGACAACACAACCAACGCAGACGACGGTGAGCAAACACCGCTGGCCGAGCTACTAGAGCAACACCAACTAGGCATGCAAAAACTCGCCGAACTACAAGGTGAAAACCCGCTTATTTTGCTTGCCGTTGATGACACCGCCGTCGCCTCAGTCGTTGCCGACTGGACCGGCATTCCGGTCGGCCGCATGGTGCGTAATGAAATCAGCAGCGTGCTGCAACTGGCCGACAACCTCGACCAGCGAGTCATCGGCCAAAGCCACGCGCTGGAGCAAATTAGCCGTCGCATTCAAACCGCCCGCGCCCACCTAGACAACCCCAACAAACCCATTGGCGTGTTTATGCTGGTCGGCCCTTCGGGCGTCGGTAAAACCGAAACCGCGCTCGCGCTGGCAGAGGCCCTTTACGGCGGCGAACAAAACCTCATCACCATTAACATGAGTGAGTTTCAAGAGCCCCACACCGTCTCTACTTTAAAAGGCGCACCTCCGGGTTACGTCGGTTATGGTGAGGGCGGCGTGCTCACTGAAGCCGTGCGCCGCAAGCCCTACTCAGTCGTACTGCTCGACGAAATAGAAAAAGCGCACCCCGATGTACACGAGCTGTTCTTTCAAGTGTTCGACAAAGGCTGGATGGAAGACGGCGAAGGCCGCGCGATTGATTTTCGCAACACCGTCATTCTGCTGACCTCCAACACCGGCACCGAGCGGCTTACCAGCTTAACCTGCGACCCAGAGCTTATGCCCGAACCCGACGCCTTAACCCGCGCCATGCGCGAGCCTTTGCTCGAGGTATTCCCACCCGCTTTTTTGGGCCGCTTAGTGGTCATTCCTTATTACCCGCTGGGCAACGACACTCTCGCACAAATTGTCCGGTTACAACTCGAGCGTATCGCCCAGCGTACCCAAGAGCAACACGGCATTGCTTTTAGTTACGACCAAAGCGCCATCGACTTAGTGATTCAGCGCTGCACCGAGTTAGAGTCCGGCGGTCGCATGATCGACACCATACTCACTCACAACTTACTCCCCGTCATCAGCCGCGAGTTACTAACTCGCATGGCGCAAGGCGACAGCCTCAGCCACATACACTTAAGCGCCGCCAACAGCGAGTTTCAGTACGATTTTGCGCCCGGTCACACCGCCACCGCGCCATACGACTCGGCCGCCCCCCATAAACCCGCCCTTGCCGTAACAGCCGGCGAAGCGGTTTAAAGGAATAAACCCATG
>Ga0209075_1001092_pt1 | contig 25857 bp, 26 predicted proteins | sample Stecom2011_FD_187523 | JGI IMG/M metagenome (GOLD analysis project Ga0209075, IMG submission 187523) | Agricultural soil microbial communities from Utah to study Nitrogen management - Steer compost 2011 (SPAdes) (version 2) | ecosystem: Environmental > Terrestrial > Soil > Agricultural land...
GCACTAGAACAACCTGCCCTGCCATCGGCTCCATGACCAATGAGCAAGCCTCGTTAACCATGGCAGACGCAACGGTTTGTGCTTCTATTCCCCGGTACTTCTCCAAGGGTCCCAAAAGCACCCTATTGACCAGCGGCATGGCTTTGGCGCCAATCGCTTCGCCGAGGCGGTGTTCTGGCCGATCGCCCAAAAGTAGGCTCGGGTGATAAATAGACAGATTGGGATACCCCACTTTTCTTACCGCATCTTCCAGTTCGCCTTTGACCCGATTGTAAAAAATAGTCGACGAGGACGATGACCCAATGGCAGACATCAGAATAAACCCACGCGCACCCGCTGCGCGGCCAAGTTCGGCGGCTTTCAGGCAATAGCCGTAATCCACCTTACGAAACTGCTCCTGAGAGCCTGCCTTTTTGATCGTCGTGCCCAGACAGCAAATGACCACATCCACCTCAAAAAGCTCTGCATAATCGGCCATGCGATCGAAATCTATTTCCTGCTGACGCAGCTTCTTATGATCAGACTCCAGAGGTTTTCGAACAGGTACAATCACCGACTCAACTTCATCACGAGCCAGCAACCCTTCAAGAACCAACCCACCGGTCAGGCCAGTAGCACCCAGCAATAGCACATTCATAACGTTCTCTTTTATTTTTTCCAGATACTCATCGTACCAAACAACCGCCTTAATCTATGAACTGGTAATGACCAAGAGCCGTTTACAGATCCTTCAGATATTTTAGCCCCGAAAGCTGGTCCATCTGGCCGCGAATCCAGAATGCCCGCTCTCTTACATAGGGCGATGGCGATGCAGCACTCAACACCTTAGGATTCGGCAGAACCGCAGCAAGCCGGGCCGACTGATTTGCTGAGAGCTGGTGCGCGGAGATTCCGAAGTGAGCCCTGCTGGCAGCTCCCACGCCATATATACCGGGCCCAAATTCGGCGATATTCAGATACACCTCAAGAATCCGCCGTTTGGGCCAAAGAGCGTCAACGGCAAGTGCGAGCCCGGCCTCCAGAGCTTTACGAACAAAACTGCGGCCATTCCAGAGGAACAGGTTTTTTGCGGTTTGCTGGGTAATCGTGCTGGCGCCCCGAAGCCCTTCTCCGGCACGGTACTCTGCCAACGCATTTTGGATTGCTGAAAAATCAACACCCCGATGATCTGGAAACCGTTGATCCTCGCTGGCCACAACCGCAAGCGGCATCCAGGGTGAAATTTCCGGCAGACTAACCCAGGTATGCTCTATTTTTTTAGTCGGGTTGGCATAGCTGTAACCGAGCATAAACGCCGAGGTTGGCGGATTTACATACCGGAACAGCATTAGCACGGAGAAAACCGCCAATAGTAAAAAAGCCAGCGCCCAAGCAGCGCCGCGAAATAGTTGCTTTGCGGCGGATTTACGAGCCATATACACCTTGTTGTCGAGAGCCGGACCGGCTACTTTCAGCTTCTCCGGTACGCACCACCGAAACACCAATTACCCGAAGACAGTGCTTCCTGCACACCACATGCAGTGGTGTTTTACCCGCCTCATCGCCGTCAACCGTCACAGTTTTCGGTTTTGACGTAATAACGTCGCTGCGTTTACCCTTCAGGTGCACCACCGTGCTGGTGCGATTCGGGGATTTACCGCTAAACCGAACCATAAGAAAGGTGAGCAATAGCTGAATCAAGGGGCGTGGTTTTACGGCAATAATATCGAGCATTCCATCATCTGCAGTTGCTTGCGGAATCTCATTCCCCCCCCCGAAGAAGGCCCCGCTGGATACGGCAATCGACAACCAGCGGCCCCGCACAAACGCTTCATCGCATGTTATTTCTGCATGAAACCCGCGTTTGGCATTTACTCGTCGTATCAGCTCAAAGCCATAGCTGAAGCGTCCAAACAGCTTTTTGGCGGCGCCTTGTGATTCTCTGGCCGGAAGCGTTCCCAAGCCAACATGGGCCACATTAAGGAAAATTCCGTCACCGAACTCTGCCACATCAACTTGCTGTGTAGCACCTCGCTGAACCAGATCGCATAGCGCAGCCGGATCTTCCGGCAAATCAAGGTTGCGGGCGAAGTCATTGGCGGTGCCCGAAGGTAATACTGCCAGCGTTGCATTGCGCTCAAGGCACAACTGGGCTCCGGCGTTTACCGAACCGTCGCCACCAGCCACCATAACAATGTCGTCGGGTTTTACCTGCGCCTTCCAATCCTGCGCCTGAAAATCGCAACATCTGGGGTTCGTAATACCGGCATTGGCCAGATTTTCGAGCCAAAAGTCTCTCCCTCTCTGGCCATCGCCTGCTTCCGGGTTTGCAACCAGCCAATAATTCATACCATCCAGCTCTCTTTAACAGCTTCAAAAAGTCCCTAAACACCCCTTTAACGATACCTCAAACATTACTTTTCAGACGTTACGATAAGGACACCGGAGCCAATGGTATGGATCTGCCAGAGCGCTCCTTATACGGGGCGTTTTTGAGACACCACCAGCGCAACCCCCGCAATTGACACAATGCCGCCAATGATAGCCAGTACGCCCAAACGCTCATCAAACAGCCAGAAGGCTTCCAGAGCGGTTACCGGAGGGACAAGATAGAATAGGCTGGCCACTTGGGAAGCCGCACCCCGGCGGATCAGCCACATCAATAGCAATATGGCGCCAATGGAAACACCTAAAACCAGCCAGGCCATGGAAAGCTGAAGCTGCACCGACCAAACCACCTCACGGGTTTCGAGCAGGAGTGCGCCAAGTGCGAAGAAGGTGGCGGCGGCGCCATATTGAATAATGGTGCCAGCCACCAAATCCGCGCCTGTGCCATGGCGCTTTTGATACACAGTACCCAGAGAAATTCCTGACAAGGCAAGCAATGCCCATATCAGTGTCCATAACGGGAAGCTCTCACCCGGGTTGCCTGCCCCGCCAAACTTCTCTAGCAAAACCAGCGTTACACCCAGAAGGCCAAGCCCCAACCCCAACCATTGCCGCCATGAAACAGTTTCTTTTAAAACAACCACAGCAACACCCGCCGTGACCAGTGGCTGCAAACCTACCACCAAGGACACTATCCCAGAGGGCATTCCACCCTGAATTGCGTAGTAAACACCACCAAGGTAGCAGCCGTGGACGAGCAGGCCTGTTACCGCAAGATGCCTTGCAGCCCGCCAGCCTGGCCAACGGGTTTTAAGCATAGCGGCGAGCCCAGCAAGCAGGCCTAGCGTAAGCAGCATACGGATCAAAAGAAGCGTAAATGGCTCAGCATAGGGCAAGCCATACTTGGCACCGATAAATCCAGTACTCCACAGCCACACGAACAGCGCGGGAACAAAAAATGAATAAAACAAGGATTGCATAGCTGGCTGCCGAGGTCAGATACCCGAAGCGCGAGCCAGTGTAGCGGCTGGCTCGCTTGCGGAACAGAAACAGACCTCCGACTGTGTAGCCATTACAGATAGCTCTCGGGGTCTTGTTGCGAACACTTAGGTCGTGAGGATAGATTGAAGCTTCTGGGTCAGCTCTACAGCTTCACTACCCATAGGCGTGAGATAGCCGCCGTCGTCCCGTGTAATCAACCCCTTGGCAAAAAGACGCTCCGCGGCCTGCACGGTTTCCGGTGCCGCATCGCTCCGGTGCACTTTAATACCGGCTTGACCCGAAGAAGATTCAAACTGCGACAATAGATTGAGCTCTGCAATATGGTCTGAAGAGAATGGCATTGTATTTCCTTGTCTGGTTTTGGTGGTCAGATACTTTCTTTTCTTTTTTTCTGTTCAAGGGTTAAATCTTGCTCAGTTTCATTCCACTGCTCAGAAAGTGCTTCATAGGCCTCTGAAAAGCCTTTTTTAGCCCGCTCCCATGCCGTTGCTGAGCTAGCCTTGAGTTCGTTATACCAGTTTTGCACTCGTTCACGTTGCTCACGCAAGGACGCCAGACTTTCTTTTGAACGTTCCCGCGCCGTGTTACTCATTTCATCCCAGTTTTCCGAAAGCTCTTGTTCAAGTTCTGCAATACGTTTGTCTAACGCCGAGAGCGCCCGGTTAATGGAATCCTCCGCCTGATCCTTCTGGTCGGCCCCGTATTCCTGCAATGCTTCTCCAAGCTCTTGGGTTTCCTGCTTGAGGTTTTCTACCGAGGAATTATCTGTTTCAGCCTGCAGCTGTGAGCTAAACACACACAAGGCAGAAACTAAAAGGGCAAACGCTGTGAGTCTTACATTCATAAATGTCTCCGGAGCTGGCTGATTCAAGAATAGCAGTAGCATCACCATAACAATATCCCGACCAACAGCTTATCTTATAAAAGCTTAATAAACTGACAACAAAACTCGGCTATATCAATAAAAACAGAATCTTAAAAGCCAAAGTGGAACGTAAAAACCGCTCCAAAAAGGCACGGGGACCAGCTGACGTTTGTGCATCACCCAAGCTTGTGCCATTTTGAAATGGAAGCCAAACAAAGAGGAATAGTTATGCTCTATTGGGCTGTAGTTTGTCTTATTATTGCCATTATTGCCGGTGTCCTTGGTTTTGGGGGCATTGCGGGCACGGCGGCTGGTATCGCCAAAGTCCTGTTTTTTATCTTCTTAATTCTGTTGGTAATTTCTCTTGTTGCCAATGCTGTACGCGGGCGTGGACCAAAAATATAGGGTCGAGTCTGACGCGATTTTCGGCCCGGGCGCTTTCAACGCGCCCGGGCACCGTTTAAACCCTCTCCAGCACCACCCAGTAACATTTCACCCACAATACGAAATATCATTTCTTGCCGGTAACGCCGTATAATCTATGCTGTTCATGTTTTAACATTGCTCGCAGCAAGATTATTGATTGCGCTTCCCGTGAGTAGCAAATGATACGCTTCCAAACACTCGCACTGCCCTTTCTGATCGCTCTCGTCTGGTTACCTGCACCGGTTGCAGCAGACACTATCAAGCGTATTGTCCACCCTGATGGCAGCGTGGAATTTACCAATGTAAAAAACAGCAGCCGTGGCCGGGCCTCAAGCAAAAACGAGACAGTTTTTCGCTACAAGGACGATAACGGCGTTGTTGCCTACAGCGGCACGCAGCCTGACGTGGCAAGCTTCGATGTTATCAGCTTCTACTGCTATGCTTGCGATCCAGACTCCCAGGTAAACTGGCGTACCACGCCTCTCTTCACCGGCCGCTACGACACAGAAATCAAAACAGCTGCGCAGGAGTACGGTGTAGACCCGGCGCTGGTGCGCGCAGTAATTCATGCGGAATCCGCGTTCAACGAAAAGGCTCTATCCCCTGTGGGAGCTCAAGGGCTAATGCAACTGATGCCGGGAACGGCTTTGGAAGTTGGCGTGCAGAATGCAATGGTTGCAGCAGACAACATTCGTGGTGGAGTGACCTACCTTGCCAAAATGCTGGAACGTTTCAAGGGTAATACCCGGCTGGCAACCGCTGCCTACAATGCAGGACCGGGTACCGTGAGCCGCTACGGAGGCATACCTCCCTACGCTGAAACCAAGGCTTATGTTGAGAGAGTCGGCATACTGCATGAGCGCTATGCCAGCAATTAAGCCGAACTCTGGAAGCCTCATCCCTGAGAGCTTCCAGCCATAGGATTAACGTTACTCAGATGCTGCAATCAGACTGGCGTTGCCTCCGGCCGCTGTCGTATCTACACAAAGATGACGCTCAATGACAAAACGCTGATCAAGCGTGTGTTCTGTAATTAGCGGAAGCAGTGCGCCATCGCGCTTAGCCAGCGCCAAACGATACTGGCGCAAGAGAGCCTGATCAGCACAACTTACAACAGCTTCAAAGCCGCTGGCACTAGCAAGCACTTCCGGCTCCAGAAGCCCCTCAATGCCCACTATCGGCAAGCCAGCCTGAGCTGCGCGACCGACAGGATCGTCAATACCCGGTGCAATAACCACCACTTTGTTGCCTTGAGACAGAGCCATGGCGGCCTGTGCCAATGCGGTTTCTTTGTCTGGCCCCAAACACAAAACCGTTCCGCGAGGGTAATTGGAAAGCCGGTTGAGTTCGCCCGTTGGTCCCGGCAACTCTTCAACCTGCGCATCCAGAGGTTCTGGCACCTTACCGAAAACGGGCTCCATAGCTTGGATTCTGGCTTTCGGTGCTGGCACGGTAAACTTGCTCAGCTTACTAATCAGCCCTTCGAGTTTTTTTCCATCAACAGCATTAGCACCAACTTCTGCTGAGCGCTCAGCAGTAGCACCTTTTAGGAAACGTCGAAGGTACTGTGGCCCACCTGCTTTCGGACCAGTCCCGGAAAGGCCTTCCCCGCCGAATGGCTGGGAGCCAACAATCGCACCGATCTGGTTACGGTTAACGTAGGTGTTGCCAACCTTGATACGACTGACAATCTGGTCAACACGGTTATCAACCCGGCTATGAATGCCGAATGTGAGGCCGTAGCCTTTGGCATTTACCGCATCCACAACCTTGTTTATGTCTTTGGCTTCGAATGTGGCCACATGCAGTACCGGCCCGAAAATCTCTTCCTCCATCTCTTCGATCCCGCTGACCCTCAGTACAGCGGGAGAGACAAACAGGCCCTTTTCCGGCACCGGGAGCTTTTTCAGCAAGCGCCCTTCGCGCTCGAACTTGTCGCAGTGATCCACAATTTTCTTGCGGGCAGCTTCATCAATAACCGGCCCCACATCGGTAGAGAGCGCCCAAGGATCGCCAATGCCCAGCTCCTCCATTGCCCCGTAGAGCATTTCCAGCAGGTTGTCGGCAATGTCCTTCTGCACATACAGCATGCGCAGCGCCGAACAACGCTGGCCAGCACTCTGGAACGACGATGCCAACACATCACGAACCACCTGCTCTGGCAGGGCTGTTGAATCCACAATCATGGCGTTCAGGCCACCGGTTTCGGCCACCAGCGGTGCGTCCGGCGCCATGTTTTCCGCCATTACCTTATTGATACGCTGAGCCGTAGCCGTAGAGCCGGTGAAGCAGACCCCCGCCACCCGGGAATCAGAAGTCAGTGCCGTGCCTACAGTGGCGCCCGAGCCCGGCAGAAGCTGGATGGCATCTTTGGGAATACCGGCTTCGTACATCAGCTCAACCGCGCGAACGGCTAACAACGACGTTTGCTCTGCTGGTTTGGCAACGACAACATTACCCGCAGCCAAGTTTGCGAGGATCTGGCCAGCAAAAATCGCCAACGGAAAGTTCCACGGCGATATGCAGCAAATAATGCCGCGAGCGTCGCCATCGTCTTTGTATCGCAAACCTTCATTGGCATAAAACTGCGAGAAATCTACCGCCTCGCGGATTTCAGCAACGCCATCCAGCAAGGATTTACCCGCTTCACGGGTGGTTAGCGCAAACAACTCGTGTACGTTTTCTTCCAGCAAGTCACCCACTTTGCGCACGCACGCAGCACGATCTTCTGCAGGCATGGACGACCAGCTTGTAAAGCCTTGCTCAGCCGCTGTAATGGCGGCATCTACATCGGCTTCATTGGCCTGAGTGATATGCCCAACCAGATCATCGGGATTGGCTGGGTTTTTGACTTCCAGCACTTCGGTGCCGGTAACCTCAGCGGCAATCAGCGGGCCACCGGACCATTGATGACTGCGGAATGCACCACGGCCTTCATCAATACGTGCAACCGTTACAGGATCGGTAATGTCCCAGCCTTTCGAGTTGCGGCGTTTGGCACCAAACAGGTTGGCCGGGTGAACTATGGCCTTGCTCGACAGGTTTTTACCCAGCTCCTGAACCGAATCAATGGGGTCCTTCGCAATTTCCTCCGGCGTGATACTGGTGTCTACGATCTGGTTTACAAATGAACTGTTGGCGCCGTTTTCAAGCAAACGGCGCACAAGGTAGGCCAGCAGGTCGCTGTGCTTACCTACAGGGGCGTAAATTCTGCACGGCACTCCGCTCTCGCTCAGTACCTGGTTGTGCAGCGATTCGCCCATACCGTGCAGGCGCTGAAACTCGTAACTCTTCAGCCCGGCGGCCCGGGTCAGTTCAAGTATGGCAGACACAGAATGCGCGTTATGGGTAGCGAACTGCGAGTAGATGCGATCGCTCATTCCTATCAGTTTTTTGGCGCACGAGAGGTAGGCAACATCACTGCACGCCTTGCGCGTGAATACAGGAAAGTTCGACAGACCCATGACCTGAGCGCGCTTGATTTCGGCATCCCAGTAAGCGCCTTTAACCAGACGAACCATGATTCTGCGATCAAGCTTTACAGAGAGCGCGTACAGCCAATCAAGCGTGTGGGAGGCGCGTTTGGCGAAGGCTTGAACCACCACGCCAAAACCGTCCCAGTTGGCTAGTTCCGGGTCAGTCAAAATGGCTTCAATAACATCCAAAGAAAGATCAAGCCGGTCCTGTTCTTCAGCATCAATATTGAAGCCCATGTTGGCGGCTGCAGCCTTCTTCGCCAGTTTAAGTGCGCGGGGAACCAATTCATTCATTACCCGCTCTTTTTGACCATATTCGTAGCGCGCCAGAAGGGCAGAAAGCTTTACCGAGATACCGGGATTTTTACGCACATCGCCCTTGCAGTTCTTGGCGATGCTATCGATAGCGTTGGAATAGGACTCGTAATAGCGACGGGCATCGGCATCCGTGCGGGCAGCTTCACCAAGCATGTCGTAAGAGTAGGTGTAACCCTTCGCCATGTAGGATTTGGCTTCGCTCTGGGCTTCTTCAATATCACGGCCCAGAACAAACTGGCGGCCCATCTCTTTCATGGCCTGACCCGCAACCGTGCGGACAACCGGCTCACCGAGGCGCTTAACCAGTTTGCGCAGAGTGTCGCCCACTGTATGGCGCTCAGAATCCTTAAGCAGGTTGCTGGTCATCAACAGCGCAACGGTGGTGGAGTTGATAAATGCAGAGGTGGCTTTGCCCACGTGAGCGCCCCAGTTGCCCGAGGTAATTTTATCTTCAATCAACGCATTAACCGTTGTGTTGTCGGGCACACGCAACAGCGCTTCTGCCAGACACATCAGCGCCACGCCCTCTTTGGTGGTGAGGCCGTATTCCGCAAGAAACTTTTCCATGATTGTGGATTTTGCGCTTTGTCGGACACTGCGTACCAGATCGGCGGCACGGGCAGAAATAGCTGCCCGCTCTGCCTCAGACAACTGAGCGTCAGCAATCATCTCGTGAATCACTTTGTACTCATCTTCGAGATAATAATCGCGAATTGCCTGCCGACTGCTGGCAAGCTCTGGAGCCACTGATTGCTGCGATCTCATACTTGTACCCTCATATTTATTTGTCTTTGCCGCATTCTACCGACAACGGCAAAGACTATTTCTCTGTAAGAACCCCAAACACTTTTAATTTCGGCTTTATTGTCAGATGAAAATGTACTATTTCACCTTAATACCATAAAATTTCAGCTTAATTGACCAAGCCGAAAACCCAAACTGACGTAAAACCCTTGTGGAATCAGGCCCCCTTCACCTACAGCATAGTGTCCATGGCCATAACTTGCCCGAAAGTAGCGGTTATAGGCTTTGTGGAGGATAAAACATGACGAGCGAACTAGACCGAATCGATCACTCCATCATCCGTGAGCTGCAAAAGAACGCGCGGATTACCGTTACTGAACTTGCGTCACGAGTGGGTTTGTCCAAAACCCCGTGTCAGGTGCGCATGCGCAGGCTTGAAGAGCAAGGGCTGATCACGGGCTACACCGTGTTGGTAAACCAGACCAAGCTCGGTCAAAACCATATCGCTTTTGCCCAGATTACGTTGAGTGACACCAGCAGCGAGTCGCTCAAAGCGTTTAACGCAGCCGTTAAACAGATTGCGGCTGTTGAGCAGTGCCATATGATTGCTGCCAATTTTGATTACTTGGTGAAAGTTAGAACGCGCAATATGGCGGAGTACAGACAGGTACTGGGGGAACAAATTTCTGCCCTTCCCCATGTACTACAAACAAGTACTTTTGTGGTGATGGAAAACGTTAAAGATGCTGGGATTTAATGTGAGGAGAAGCGGTCTAGTTTTTTACTCTCGCCAAGCCGAGTGAAGAGACGTTCAAGCCTAGCTCACCTCGGTACATGGCGTTGCCAATACCCAGCACTATGTTTTCCACTGTAAAGTTTGAGGATACAGCGCTAGCCCCGCCGGGAGAGCGGGATTCCAGAACAAGCACCAGCCGCAGAAGATCCAGAAGGCGAATGACCAAGTCCAGAACACCGAAATCCTCAGGCGCCTCATCTAGTTGGGACAAAACATAAGCCTTGGCAGACTCCACAACAAAGGCTTCATGACTGGTTAGGTGTTCTATACCAAGGCACTTGATGGATTCCACGCGCTGTTCCCGTTCACGCCGAATAGCCTCCATGCAAACTTGTTCTGAGTTTTCTGGTACATCTCCCTGCCGCAGAATACCCGCCAGCCGAAAGTCCACCTTACCCTCACTGCGCATCTTCTCGAACTCGCTTTTAAGGCTCTCTTTTGCATGGGGAAAATACCGGCGCACCGCAATATCGCGGGCTCGCTCCAAATCCTCCGTTGTAGCCAAATTCACCAGCGAACTCATTACCCGCACACAATGGAGCAGGTGCTCCCAAATGGCAGGCTCAATGGCGAGAGGATTGCTGGGTAAAACACGCTTGATGGACACAAACTCAAAGTAAAGTGCCGTTACCTTCTGTTCCGAGAAATCAGAAGTACGAATAATCCTGCGCAAACCCAGCTTTTCTATGTCACCCAGAAGGCTGGGAATCAGCATTAGAACGTAATGTTGCGCACCTTCCGATATTGGCATTTCTAATAAATGCTCCGCTTTAGGACGACCTATACCATAGCTCTTTCCAGAGAGCGGTAAAACATCTCGCCATTCAGTTTCGTTAATGTTTATCATTAACTCACCACTTTCGGGTTCAGGGACGACATCAAACAATGGCGACACAACGCTTCCGGTACGCAGCCAGCGTACTTAAACGTAGTGCATTCCTCATCGTAACCGGATCATTTCTTCTAGTCTTACTAGCTAGCACTTTCCTGCTGCTAAACTTCCCCAACATCGAGGAGTTAGAGCTAAGCCAGCTATACCTGAATGAAAACGGCGACGTATATGTTGAGGTACCGCTCTTTAGCTTGGTTTTACTACTCGGCACCATTGTTATGCTTGCCAAGCACCAGATTCGATTAGTTCTCACTAACGAGGGGCTAACAATCAACATCCCCCGACTGACCGGACTAGGTTTGTTGGGCCTGACCACCGGTAGCCACCGCATCCCATTAACTGCCATCCAAAGTGTTGAACTGGCTCCCGCTAGTGGAGTTCAACATATTCCACAGGCTATCCAAAAGGCTAGGCTTATCATCATCACGCGCGAAAAAACCTATCGGCTGCAGCCCTATAATTTTTTAAGAGAGGGCGGCCCGGATCACCGGATGGGCTTTGGCACATTATTCGGAAAATCCCAATCCAAGGTCGAAGCGCTACTTGTTGAAGCCCCTCTCGTACAAGCTCTATCCTTAGCGACAAACAACCTTAGCTTTACGACCACCCCTACAGATGAAACCGGACCACTGGCTGGCCATTTCGATTTGCTCCAGCATAAGGGCATGGTGATACAGCTGGTGCTTCTGACAGGACTGGGTATATACACTCTCGTTGACTACCTGCTGCTCACCAACTTTTTAGTTGTCGGCGAACGGCCGCTATGGCCCTTTGTTTGTGGCGGACTGCTAGCGGGTGCTCTGGGCATTCATTTGGGAAAAGGCGCGCCAAAGGCGGAGTACATAGGGCTCTCTGTCACCCTAGGCTTGGCCGGTGCTATTGCTGTTTATCCCGGCTTGCAAAGGTACACACTTATAGCTGCCCCAGCGCCCATCGAAATAACTTACCAAATGACGAAAATCGGGTACTTTGAACACGCCAGCTACCCGGACATTGATCAACGTGAAAGCGGTATTCTCGAATATTGGGAAAGCCTAACGCTGGGGGAAAACTATTCCTTTTCTCTATATGAGCCGGTGGTGGGATTTACGATGGTGGATATGACGCCCGTTTACGCGAAAAGCCGGGCTTTTTATGAAGCCGCAGAGCAATAACATTCACGCCCGCGCAATTTTGTACAATACCGAGATTCAGGATCGCAGCAAACTCCTCACTCATAATCCCGAGATGAGGACTGTTTCAATGTCATTCGCCTTACTTCTACCAATGGCCGCTTTTGCGCTGGCGGCCTCGATTTCACCCGGACCGGTGAACCTTGTTTGTCTCAGTAGCGGCACCCGATACCGGTTGCGCCAAGGCTTTTGGTTCGTATCCGGAGCAACACTCGGGTTTATCGCACTGTTTCTTGCTATCGGGCTGGGATTGCATTCTGCCCTGGTGTGGATTCCCGGGTTCGATCGATTGCTCACTTGGGCAGGCATCGCATTTCTGCTTTATCTCAGCTACCGACTGGCGACCGATGACGGGAAAATTTCAGACAAAGCTCTGGGAAACGCTCCCGGATTTTGGACCGGCGCTGCAATGCAATGGCTGAACCCAAAAGCCTGGTTTGCGTCCGCATCAGGTATTGGAGCCTACACATCTGGCGGCGACCTTATACAACTGGCCGTGTTTTCCAGCCTTTATTTACCTATTTGCTGGCTGTCACTTAGCACTTGGGTATTGGCAGGGCGATTTCTGCGCCAGTATGTTCAGAGGCCGGGCCTACTTCGAACGGTAAACTGCGTGCTCGCGGCATTGCTATTGATCAGTTGCCTGTACCTTATACTCGGTCAGGATGCCGCTTTGGCGGTCGGCTATATTGACCCGGCGTCGCAGCAACCAACCGTTTAAAAACTTTTTGAAAATGCGGTTGGTCAAAAAAACCAGCCGCCAGAGCTGCATCAGCAATGGGAGCGCCCTGCCGAATAGCCCGTTGCCCGAGCTGAACACGTCGATTAATCTGATAGGCGTGAGGTGTCATGCCATAGTATTTTCGGAACACCCGAACCAGATGCGAAGGAGACACACCAGCACGCTCCGCCATCCATTCAACAGACAACTCATCCGTGCAGTGAACGTCAAGATATCGGGCCAGTTCCCGTAGCGATTCAGGCGCGGGTGGGAACGGCTTTTCGGCTTGCCCAGCCGCTCCAGATATCGATACCATCACCTCAGACAAAAACGCTTCTACGTCATGCTCTTTTTGCTCTGAGGACACACCATTATCCAGCAGGCGGTCGGCCAGTGCCTGAAAGCCGGAATACAAAACCGCAGACGTAGTGACGTCGCAATGTATATCCTGCCAAACCGGCGCATCCAAAAAACCCAGACGAAACCTCAAACTAGCAAGCCAGGACGCATCCACATACAACATCAGATAAGCCCAGGGTTGGGAATCTACCGGATTGCAGGCATGGACCCATTCCGGGTTCATGAACACCAGCGAACCTTCACTTACGTGATATTGGCGCCCAACGTATTCAAAGGTACTCTCCCCACCGGTAATCGCGCCCATCGACCATTGCGTATGAGTATGAGGCGCATAGCAGACAGTACGGCCATCGCTGACTTGTCGTAACTCAACGTGCGGTAACTCGCTGTCTCGCCAGAAAACCGGCTGTGTCGATGTGGGCCTGTTCATTGGGCCGGTCATTGAGCTGGCTCCATTTCTCTACCCTTGGCCCTGCGCGCCATATGGAGCACGCCCACGCCAAGCGCCATCACCAGCAGCGTGAGCCACAGGCCGTTCGTATAGTTACCTTCAACGTCCGCCAGATAACCCACGATAGCAGGCGCCAGCATCTGGGCGATACCATAACTGAAGGTAAGTCGGCTCATCGGTCGGGAAGGGTTTTCCGGGAACACTCGGCCCACCATTGCCAGCATCATGCTGACAATACCAATAAAACTGGCGCCGTAAATCACAGCACTGAGCATGACGCTTGCCATACTCGTGTCCATGATCAGCATCAGTATACTGACCGCGTTGAGCGTATAAGCAATGTAGAGAGCCGTCCACTGCCCCCAACGGCGGGAGAACACATCCCATAACCAGCAGGCGGGTGTGGCCGCCAGCCCGGCAATCAGCCAGATAAGCCAGCCACGACCACTAAGCTCGGGTATGGATTCAGCAATAGCCACCAAAAAGGTTGCGGTTACAACATATCCGACACCGGCACAAAAGTAGGCCAACTGCAGTATAACGATAAACCGGCTTCGGTCTTCGCCAGCAACCACACCCCCGGTTCGCGGCAAGGCACAGGCACGGTAGTCTGGCGTCCAACGCCACACTGGAACAATCAGCACCAGCCCTACCAGCCCGTAAATGACCCACTGCTGATCCCAGGTGAAGGGGTCTTTTATTAACTCTGCCAGCACGGCAGTAAGAACAATGCCTAGCCCAATGCCTGAAAAAAACACGCCAAGTTCGGACTTTTCGTTGTTCCTGATCAACCAACTCATTAATAAACCGGCACCGAGCAGCATGCCTGCAGAAGTACTCAGGCCGGAGACAAAGCGCAGCAAGAACCACAACCAGACGTCGGTGGTGTACCCCATAAGCACCGTAGAAACCACAGCCACAATCAAGCCGAGCTGATACAGCTTCACCTTAAGATCAAGATCACTGATCCGGGTAATCAGAAGCGCCCCGGTGAGGTAACCGGCATAGTTCACCGTCGCCAACATGCCGACAACGGACTGGCTAAGCCCGAGCGCTTCTACCATCTCTGGAATCATCGGCGTGTAGGAGAACCGGGCTATACCGACCATCACGACAACCGCGATTACGCTGGCCGCCAGCACCCTTATTGTTTCTATTGTTTTCACAGGGTTCTCCACACTCAGGGCAACTTCAGAACGCTACCAGATCATGCCCGGCTTAGAAACTTGCGCTCTTCCACGTTGACCTTAATACGATCACCCGTGGAGATATGTTCAGGGACCTGAACTACTAAACCAGTAGCCATTCTTGCCGGCTTGGTACGAGCAGTCGCAGAGCCGCCTTTAACCGATGGATCTGTTTCTTCAATTTCGAGCTCGACGGTTGGTGGCAGAGCCAAGGCAACCGGGGATTCACTCACCAGAATCACCATTACTCCCTGAGTGTCTTCAGTAATGAACAGCAACTCGTCGGCAATCGCTTCACGGTTCAAGCTGTACTGAGTGAAGTCTTCGCTATCCATGAAGACGTATTCATCGCCATCAGAGTAGGAAAAAGTGGCGGGCCTGCGCACAAGATCGGCAAGATTCAGCATATCGGAATCTTTAAAGGTTTCGTCGATCTTATTGCCCGTAACTACATCGTACATCCGCATACGGTATAGACTTCCGCCAGCACGCCCCTGAGGAACAGAGCGCTCGATATCCTTGACGAAATACACCCGACCTTCGTATTCAACTGCAGAATTTTTCTTAATTTCACTTGCTCTAGGCATTTTTTATAGCTCCAAAACAATCTCTAAACGCATCCATACCGGGCATACGCCGGCGTGTTTTTTCACCCGACAATTCTACCCTCAGACCTGCCCTGCTGATACAGGGCGATCGGATACTATAAGCCATTCAGGCAAAAGCTTCCCGAGCCTATAACCAGATTCGCAAAAGAAATAGCAATTTGATGTAAGCTATGCAGCATTATGACTATCACCGTTGCTCTCGCCTGACTTTAGGCCAACTCAGCACGCATGGTCGGCACGCTCACGGCTAAACTGAAAGGTGTTATGAAAGTACCCAAGAGATTACAACCTCTGGTCGACGACGGCCTTGTGGACGAAGTGCTTTACCAGCTTATGAGCGGTAAAGAAGCACAGGTTTACGTGGTGCGGTGTGGCGACCAAGTACGCTGCGCAAAAGTGTTCAAAGAAGCAAAAAAGCGCAGTTTCAAGCAGGCTGTTGAGTACCAAGAAGGTAGAAAAGTACGCAATAGCCGCCGGGCTAGGGCCATGAGCAAAAAAACACGCTACGGTCAGAAAGAGCAGGAAGACGCCTGGCTTAACGCTGAAGTAGATGCCCTGTACCGACTTGCAGAAGCCGGTGTGCGCGTACCTGAGCCCAAGGGCTTCGTGGACGGCGTGTTGCTGATGGAACTGATAGCCGATGCCGATGGCAAAGCCGCTCCGCGTCTTGATGATGTCACCCTAACTCCTGAGCAGGCTCGTGATTACCACGGCCGTATTATCACCGAGATAGTTCGCATGCTGAGCGCGGGGCTTATCCACGGTGACTTGTCGGAGTTCAACGTACTGGTAGACAACAACGGGCCGGTGATTATTGACCTGCCCCAAGCGGTTAACGCTGCGGGCAACAACAACGCTGAGCGAATGCTAGAGCGGGACGTAGACAATATGCGTCGCTACTTTGCCAAGTACGCACCCGACCTGCTTGTTACCGACTATGGCAAAGAAATCTGGGCGCTTTACGAAAGTGGCGATCTGCACCCCAACAGCAAGCTGACCGGCTGCTTTGAGCACGACACCGCCAGCGCTGATGTAGAAGAGCTTATGGCCGTGATTGATGCGGCAAAAGAGGAAGAAAGGGAGCGGATTGAACGTATGCAGGATGACGATGAGGATTAACTCTCGTCGTTCCAGTGCTTACCAAGCAAGCCAGATAACATGTTTTGCGCCTTTCCCCGGGCGATGGGCGCGCACGGTTACCGCCTCTGCCGAGAGCCCCGCGCGCTTCAGGCGCTCAGTAAATGCAGGATCTTGTCCGGCTGACCAGTAGGCCAAAACGCCCTCAGCCCGCAACGCTTCCTGTGCTGAGGCAATGCCCGCAGCAGAATACAACCAGTCATTTTCTTTTCGCGTAAGCCCTTCAGGGCCATTATCAATATCCAGCATGATGGCGTCGTAACTGGCTGGTGACTCTTTGATAAGCTGCACCACATCGCCGATGTGTACCTTGGCACGCGGGTCTTTTAGCGGATAGCCTGAAGCACTGCCCAGAGGGCCGAGATTCCACTGTTCCACCTCAGGTACGAGTTCGGCAACGGTGACTTCTGCGGTATCGCCCAATGACTGCAGCGCAGCTGCAAGGGTGAACCCCATACCCAACCCACCTATGAGCACTTTTGGTGCAGGATGATCGGCAATGCGCTCGCAGGCAAGTGTTGCCAACGCATCTTCGGAACCATGCAAACGCGTATTCATTAACTCACCGCTGGTGCCTGCAATGCGGATAGAAAATTCATCGTTGCGTTGCAGCAGCCTCAGTTCGGTTCCCTTGCCGGGAATAATTGCAGTGCCTAGCAACTCGAAGCGAGCCATACAAACCTCTGAAGATAAAACACCGGGGTGCGGGTGGGGGATGGGAGTAAATCAGATTTGAGAGAGAATTGCCCGTTCAGTTTCGCAAGGAAGCAGGCCGGTCAGCCAAGACTCAACAACAACCTCGCCCAACTGATTCGAAAGCACGGCTTCCGCCTTTGCGCGATTCGTCTCATCGGCTTCGGTAACCGTGAACACACAGGTAATGGTATCGCCAAAATAGACGGGCCTGCGAAACCTAAAATTCATGCCGGACGCCAGCCAGCCAATCTGGCCACCCACTTCAGTAATCATGCCACCGACCAGCAGGCCATGGCATATTTTGCCCCGAAACCCTTTGGCAGCAGTGAAGCGTTCATCGTAATGAACCGGGTTCATATCCCTGCTTATTTCGCCGAATGCTAGCGTGTCATTCTCGGTAAAGGTGCGGGTAACCGTAAAAACATCGCCCGCCTTGAGACCCCGAATAGCCTGCTTTCGAATATGTGTCACTCAGGGTTCTCCGGGATCTCAGTATGGTAGTAAAAGGCCTAGGCGCGCGCGGCGAGGCGACGTTCAACCCAGGTATGATAAAGCTTCGCCAGAGTGGGTCGAATCAAAGGTAAAGAAATCAGCCAAGCCAGCGGTTTCAGTACGAAGACCCGCGACATTAGCAATATGTAAGCGTCCATCTCACGATGAATTTCGCCCTGATCATCCTTCACATGCAATTCCCGAAGCGCTTTGTCCGGGTCTACTCCCTGCTGGCGTAGCTCGTCGTCCCGGCCTGTGATATCCAGCCAGTCGACTGACTCACCGGTCTTCCCCGCCAGTTTTTCATACCAGCGTCGATCCTTGATGCAGGTGGAGCAGGAGCCATCATAAAAAACGATCAACTTGCCTTGCGTGCGATTCATAAGCGCCCTCCAAGAACAACGAAAGCCTGAGTGACAGCTTATCATATCCAGTCACTCGGCCTTACTCCGCCTTTAGGCTCCAGCCTAATAAAGACAGAGTCAGGACTGCAACTGGCGCACATCGGCCAGAAACTGATCAACAACCGCGGGTGTCGTGGCCCAGGAGCACATTAGGCGCGCGCTACCACCAATAAAGTTGTAGAAACGCCATCCCTTGGCCCGCAAAGCAGCTTGTAAGGCCTCGGGCATTTCTACAAACACACCGTTTACCTGTCTTGGATACCGGAGTTTAATCCCTGGCAGCCCGGCCAGTCCGTCTGCAAGTCTTTTCGCACTGGCATTGGCATGGCGTGCGTTTTCCAGCCAAACATTGTTCTCCAGCAACCCGCACCAGGGTGCAGAGATGTACCGCATTTTAGACGCCAGTTGCCCTGCCTGTTTGCAGCGCCATTCAAAGTCTTCGGCCAAGGCTTTATTAAAGAAAACCACGGCTTCTCCCAACGCTAGACCATTCTTGGTGCCGGAGAAACAAAGTACATCAACACCCACCTTCCAAGTGATTTCAGATGGGTGCACATCCAGAGCTGCAACTGCATTCGCAAACCGCGCACCGTCCATGTGGATATTCAACTTGTACTGATCCGCCAGAGTACGAATATCACGGAGTTCGTCTGGCGTATAAATTGTGCCCACTTCCGTTGCCTGGGTGAGACTCACTGCCTTGGGCTTCGGGTAGTGGATATCTGTGCGTTTGGTCACCAAGTGTTCGATGCTCTCTGGAGTGAGCTTTCCGTTCTCACCCTGCCCCAACAAGAGTTTAGCACCATTGGACGCGTATTCCGGCCCACCGCATTCGTCGGTTTCAATATGCGCCAATTCATGACAAATCACACTATGAAAGGATTGCCCCATAGACGCCAAAGCCAGCGAGTTTGCTGCGGTACCATTAAACACAAAATAAACGTCGCAATCTGTATCGAATAACGCCCGCAACCCGTCTGATGCACGCTGCGTCCAGCTATCCTCGCCATAGGCGGGCTCATCCATTCGATTTGCGGCCTCCATTGCTTTCCAAGCCTGAGGGCAAACACCGCTGTAATTATCGCTGGCAAACTGCTCCGATCGGGACACGGCAACTCTCCTGTCTTAAGTATTCAAGCATGATGAAACGTTTTGGCCGTCCGCTCAAACGTCAAAGCCATGCGCTCGAACATGCCCTCAATGGTTGCTGTTTGCGCATCTGGCTCTCTGGCTTCGTAGATAGCTCTTAACAGCCCGGCGCTGGCTTCTCGGAACCGGGAGTTCATAGTGCCACGCGCACTCATCAAATAGGTATCTGCCAACACCTGCTGCCATTGTGCCAGTTTTGCATCCACTGCCGCATTTCGATGATTTTTGATTCGCCGGCGTAATCGGATGGACATGTGCCCCATGTTGAGCCCGGTAAAGCCCATATCCGTCATAACCCGGCTTGGGTTGCCAGACCCTTGATCATAATTGGCAAGCCGGAGGAGGCGCTCTCCCATTCGACCATTAAACCAGTTTTCGGGACTGTGCTGAAAATCGATGGCTGCAAGGTCACGAGCCGTTGCTTTGAGCAGTCGACGCTGCATCGTTTGGCCATCCAAAGGTGTAATCAATTTGAACACCCAATAAAGAACGCTAATACCTACAAAAAGCCCTAACGCATTACTGGTTGCCACCTCGGTATTAAACGTCATGTGGTTGCCGGGTTGAATAATAAGTGTAAAGGGAATGCATAAGCCCAGCCCATACGGCAGGGTCGGCCGTTCGGCAAGTGCCAGCAGACCGATAAAAAAGGGGCCAGCAAGCACAAGCACCAACATTTCAAAGTCTCCGCTGCTTTTCGACAATAGGCCCAGCCCGAAAAACAATGCCGCAGGAATCGCAACCACAACGCCAAGCAACAAGTGCCGCAACATAACGGTAAGCACCACTAACGAAAAGCGGGCAAACATCACCGAAAACACAACAGGCATAATCATCAACATAATGGCTGCCTGACTACCTGTGCTTAGCCAGATAGTTGCCCCAATTACGAACACTACCGCTGTTCGAAAGCCGTTAACTACGCCTATCAATGGGTCCCTATGGGTTTTCAACTTGGAAGCCTTGAGCAATGTCTGGTCGCGGTTTTCCAGTGCATTGTAGGCACGCAATACCATAACCAGATCTGCTACCAGCTCCACAGCCGTTTGGCTAAGGCGGGTGACTATAGCTGCCTCATCTACATAAGCGGCTTTATGCTCTAGAAGCGCTCGCCTCAACTCCTGAGCCTGACGGTAAGATTCGTCATAGCTATCGGCCTCTGCGATTGCAATAAAAAGCGCCCTCATGTCTGCCAACAGCCTGCCGAATGCAGGGGAAACCAAATCCGGGTGATTTCGTGGAAAACGTCCCATAATTTGGGTGACTGCCAACAGAGACATCACCTTGTTACAAAGCAGGTTGGCTGCTCGGCTGCGCCCCGGCCCTTCAGGCCCCTCATAAGCAACTGCACTGGAATCATCATTCAAAATAACCAAGGTTTCGAGAATCTGGTCGGCGAGTTGATGGCGCTGTTCATGGGTACTGTTCGGGTCCAACTCCATTGAGAGATATTCGAGCGTATCGTTGATCACATTGCGTGAATGCAAACGAAGACTGTCTTTTACCGTCACCGGCCACAACAATTGGCTAACCAACATAGCGCAGAGAGCGCCTACGGCTATTTCGCTGATTCGGGATTGGGCAATATCAAACACTGCGCGACCGTCGGCAGCACTTGGGTCGGCCATAACCATGATGACCACCAAACCAGCCGTCATGCCCGACATGGCAAACGCATAAATAAAGTTGGTGTTGTGCACCATGGAAGATGCCGCGGAATTCAGGCCAATCCAAAGCGTAAGACAGGCTAGCGCGAGCAGCGGATAAGGCATAAAAAGCGCGAGGATTAGAATCCCCACGCCACCGCCTACCACAGAACCGGAAATTTGGCAGAGAGCCTTTTCAATCACCAGCCCGCTTTCCGGGCGAATCTGCAAGAACACGGCGGAAACCAGCGCCCAGTAGGGACGATCTAGCTGCAAGTACATAGAAACAAACAAGGCGAGCGCCATGGATATCACCCCTTTCAGGGCAAATATCACGCTACGCTTGTTTGGCGTTAAAAGCTGGGCCAGTAGCGGTGGTAGCGTTATTGTGGCCACTTGGTTACTCGTCTTCCGGAGTTCTTTCCGCATCGGTTTCCAGATAAATGGAAACCGTCATTCCAGCGCTAATGATCACGTCATCCGGGAGAGGGTCGAGGGCTATATCCACCGGGATTCGTTGGGCAAGGCGTACCCAGTTAAAGGCTTGCTGCACTTGCGGCAGCATTTGGCTATCACTGCTGGTATTTGAATCCGCAATACCACGGGCAATGCTTCTCACTTTGCCGCTCAGTTTTTTACCGCCAGAAAGTAGCGTAATCCGGGCCTTCTGCCCCACGTGCACCATTTGCAGCTTGGTTTCTTCAAAATATCCGGTTACGTAAAAGGAGTCGCTTTGAATCAGCGATAACACCGGAGCCCCCCGGGATACATAATTGCCCCGGCGCAGAGTGAGGTTATTAACAATGCCGGTTTCCGGAGCCACTATTGTTGACCGCTCCAAATCAATCCGGGCAGTGTCGAGCTCAGCTTGCGCAAGTTGATAGCTGGCTTTGGCTGTCTCGGCACGAATACGGTATGCCTCTAGACTTTCTTCACTAATAGATTGGCGATCCGCCATACGCTGCCGCCGTTCATATTGGTGCTGAGCGAGATCCCAGCCAGTTCGCTCTTGGGCGAGCCGAGCGCTGCTCTCGGCGAACCTTGCCCGGTAGCGGGTATCATCAATGGCAAACAGCGGATCGCCTTTACGAACAAGCAGGTTATTTTTTACATTCAAATCCGTTACCCAGCCGGACACATCGGGCGCAATAGTGATGACATCCGCGCGAATGCGCCCGTCCCGTGTCCAGGGCGAGTAGAGATAGTGATCCCACACCCAAGTCCCGGCAACAATGGCAACCACCACCACGAATAATGTCAGTCCAATACGCGCAAGCTTTCCCATGAATGCCCTTTAGTCCCCGAACAAATAAACAATAGCAGCCAGATAACAGACGAAGATGGCCACATCAAACCAGGCCTCCTTCCAGATATAGCGGCGCAGGCTAAAATAGTGCAAAACAAGCCGCGTAGAGGCGGCTAGAATAAAGGCCATAGGCACCAGCACCACAAAGGGGCTGAAAAGCATTCCACCAATACTCATTTCGTGAAGCATAACATCCTTTACTATCAGCCCTTGCTACTATGAATCGCTGCCAAGTGTTTGATCATAGGTGCCGTTTAAACAATTGGCCAGCACGCATGTGCTAGAGTACCGGCTGTACTTACGACACGAGTTTACTCAGGATGTCCTCCGCTACTACCTTTGCTGTCTTCGCCGTTGTTTTCATCGCACTGGCTGTGTTCTATCTGTTCTTTTATCGCTCCTGGCGACGAGATCGAGAACTACGACAACCTTTCCCGAAAGCTTGGCGAAAACACCTTCAAACAACAGTCCCTCTGTACCGCCTACTCTCGAAACAGCTTCAAAAAACGCTGGAGAATCAGGTTCAGTTATTCCTTGCCGAAAAGAATTTTTACGGGTGCGACGGGTTTGAGATAAACGATCGTGTGCGGGTAGCGATAGCTGGACACGCTTGCCTTTTGACCGTCATGCGCTCGTACAGTGACTACAACGAAGTGCGCAGCATTCTTGTTTACCCGGATGTGTATCGAGTACAAGCGCAGGAGCGCGATGGGATGGTGGTTGGTGTGAGCGACCAAGTCCGGGCCGGAGAGGCCTCATCGCTGGGGCAAGTTGTGCTGGCGTGGGCGGAATGCGAAAGCGGCGCCATGCAACCGGGGAGCCCACACAATGTGATACTTCACGAGTTTGCACACCAGCTGGACTATCTGGATGGATCCGCCGACGGCGCGCCACCCCTTAGCGGCGAGCAAGCCGAAGAGTGGCAACAAACCATGACCATCGCCTATGACAACCTGCGCCACTCCCTGCGGCATCGCCGCAAAAGCTGGCTTGACCCCTACGGCGCCACAAAGCCAGCTGAGTTCTTTGCGGTGCTAACAGAAACATTTTATCAGCAGCCACATCACCTGAAAGAGCACCAGCCAGCAGTGTACGGCCTGCTTAGCACTTTCTACCGGATAGATCCCGGCGAGTTGCCCCAAAGCTAACTCGCCCCATATTTCCCTTAGGCATTAATGCCTAAGTTCTCCGAGTCTTTCTTGATGCTTTGATCCAGCAGCTCAAGGTAGCCCGCCTTTGTTTTCACCTTGGTCTGGGCGTGTGCTCTCATATTTAGCTTGCGGAAGCCTTGAGCCAGTTCATTCGCACGGTTCATGAGCTGTTCCGGAGCAACCACTTCATCTAAGTATCCGGCTTCCACAGCGCCTTCCGGGCTATAGATTTCAGCGTTGATAACCGAGCGATAGAAATGCGCGGGCGCCAAGCGGTGTCGTGCGATTTCGATACCTGCGTGGTGCATGGTCATGCCAATGGCCACTTCATTCAGGCCCAGCTTGAAGCTGCCTTCAATGCCCACCCGGTAGTCCACCGACAGCATGATAAACGCGCCCTTTGCAATGGCATGGCCACTGCATGCGCCAATAATCGGTAGAGGGAACGCGGCTAAACGCCGAGTAAAGGTTGAGCCTACGGTAACCAGAGCTTCAGCTTCTTTCATGCCTTTTTGCATTTCTTTCAAATCGTAGCCGGCAGAGAATATTCCCGGTTGGCCAGTCAGGATAACCACGGCTTTGTCTTGTTCAGCCTGATCAAGAGCTTTATTGAGCTGTTCGAATACCTGATGGCTCAGAGCATTCGCTTTCCCGTTATTGATGGCAATTGTCGCGACACCGTCGTTCAGTGTGTAGGTTACTAAGTCGGTCACCGGCGTTTCCTCTTGATGGAGATAAGTCTGATTTCGCGGAACTTTGCCAGCTTATGCTGGCGGTCACAAATTATTCTTCACCAAAACCAAATCTTTTGCGCCTCAGCCGGTGCGCCGCTGGAGTGACATCCGCAATTGAGCGCTGAAACCTTTCTTTGACGACAGAGGAATAAGAAAGCTCTCACCCTCAAGCTCGGCTTTGCTTCCTCCGCGTTCACTCCACTGTTCATCCGTGGTTACATAACGCAAATTCCAGCCATCCCCAGTTGGGGTCATTTTGAGGGTGAGCGTGTCACGATATAAGTACTCCCCTTCCACCCTATGCTCTGTCCAAAGAGCACCGTCAACAAAGTAATCGGTTGCCGAAACCGCAAGCTCAACTGTCATCACCATCGTTCGCCCCCGCTCAACGGTAATCTTTGAGCTATCGAGAAAAGTGGAAAACAGCATGGGGGAACGGGCGGAATTCAGCCCGGCCTTTTTCGGTTTCATCATTTCGTCAAATTTTCGCAAAACCGCACTGAAGGTTTCCTTGCGCCTTTCCGTCAGCCGGAAACTGCGCGCTCCTCTGGGTGATACAGTGGCCTCGAAGTAATAGGAGGCACGAACCCGGCGGCCTTCTTTGCGCGCCTTCTCAACAGATGGCGGCAATGGCAAGGATTCCACATCCATCACGCCGTCTATACGCACGTCCCCAAACAGAAAGCGCACGAGGTTTTGGTAGCCGTCCTCAGAATTAACAATGCCGTAGGGACCACTGTGGCTGCGGTATACGAAGGCTCTGGGCGCCCCCTGAATACTGGCATTTTCTATAGCCACCAGACCATCACTCATCTTGCCCGCCAACCACTTCGAGACACCTCTGGCAGCGCCGTAATCTTGCTGATTGGTTCCGACCAGACAAAAGAACCGGTCCGGATCAAACTTACCATCGAGAGAATCTACCCGTTCGGGTTTGCCATCGAACCCAAGATACTCCGCCATGGTTGCGCGGTTAAAGTTGTTGATATCCCAAAGCCCAAGAAACGCAGGTACGTTGATCCCGGCCATTTCTATGCCATTGTGCGGCGTGGCATAGGTAAACACCTTATCCACCATTTTCCGCACCGCTGGCGTACTGATTCCGCCATTCTGCAAAAGGCAGCGGCACACTAGGCCACCCATGGAATGCGCTACAAGGTTCACCCGAAACCCCGCCCGGAGCGCTGCATCATCACCGCATAGGTGATCCCGGATATTGAGTATCAAGTCCCCTAACTGTATAGCTGCAGCGGGAATAGAGAGTGGCTTCCCTTCGCCAAAATCCCGATCTGCTTGGTCATAGTAACGATAGATAACAACGGTTTTCTGAGTGATATCCCGGTCTACCTCAGCACCATCGGAAAACGCATCGGTGTAACCGTAATCCTTCATTAGGCGCATCATTGGCGATTCGAATACTTGTTTGTAGACGGTTCCATCCCATGATTGGCGCACCTTTGTAGCGCCTAGATTGAAGCCCATATAGGGCATGGATACGGTATCGGCTATTTCGCTGGCGGTCATGGCATAGCCACGAACATAAATGATGGGGTTAAACTGATTCATGAGACGTGCATCCTTTCAGGCTGATCCCAGCCTAGATGCATGCGATATTCGTTCCGGACGGTTCTTTATGCGGTAGAAGCGAGCACTTGCGTAAAGCTATCTCAAGCGGCCTGAAAGGAAGTGTAAAAAAGGCTGACGAGCGCAAGCCCAGAAATCCCTTTAAAAAAAGTAGTAACGAACGATCTGAGCAA
>Ga0209075_1001093_pt1 | contig 25835 bp, 18 predicted proteins | sample Stecom2011_FD_187523 | JGI IMG/M metagenome (GOLD analysis project Ga0209075, IMG submission 187523) | Agricultural soil microbial communities from Utah to study Nitrogen management - Steer compost 2011 (SPAdes) (version 2) | ecosystem: Environmental > Terrestrial > Soil > Agricultural land...
GTGACTGTTAATCACTAGGTCCGTGGTTCGAGCCCACGCGCCGGAGCTAAAAAAGAAGGCCTTCGAAGAAATTCGAAGGCCTTCTTTTTTTGTGTGTCATGATCGAAACCCCCGGACTCAGCCCTCGCCGAGAAGCCGCGATTGATGGGGGCTTGGGCGTCGGTAGCGCAGGCCAAATTCCTCGATGGCGTGGGTCGCGATGATATGGGTCACCTCCTCGATATCGTCGGTGAGGAGAACCAGATGCTGGTCTTTGGCCGAAATCGTGCCGGCTTCAAGCATGCGGGAGTGGAGCGCGTCCAGGATGGGTGTCCAATAGTCTTTCCCCATCAGGATGACCGGGAAATTCTTGATCTTGCCGGTCTGAATCAGGGTGAGGGTCTCGAAGAGTTCGTCCATCGTGCCGAAACCGCCGGGCATGATCACGAATGCGTAGGAGTATTTGACCAGCATGACCTTTCGCACGAAGAAATAGCGAAAGTTCAGGGAGGTATCGAGGTAGGGATTCTCGCGCTGCTCAAAGGGCAGCCGGATCCCACAGCCCACCGATTTGCCGCCGACGTCCTTGGCCCCGCGGTTGGCGGCTTCCATGATGCCCGGGCCGCCGCCGGTCATGATGGTCAGCCCAAGTTTAGCAATCTCGGCGGACGCATTGCGGGCGAGTTGATAATAGCGATGGTCTTCGTCAAAGCGCGCGGAGCCAAAAACAGTGACGCAGGGGCCGACAAAATGAAATTTGCGAAAGCCCTGCAAAAACTCCCAACTTATGCGAAAAAGCCGCATAAACTCGAAGCGGCGCGGGGCGGGGCCCTGCAAAAAACGAATCTCCTGCTGGGAGGAGTCGATAACGAGAGCGGAGGGTTCGGGGGCGTTCTTCATGATACGTCTTTGGGGGAAAAGGGGGAGGCGAGGTTGTGCGGCACAACTTCGACCGATACAACACTAGGCGTATCATCGCCATTATTGCGCCTTTAGACAAATGAAACCGGATGGCGCCAAGTCTTTTAGCGTGCGCCTGGCCGGTCTAGCCCCAGAGCCAGCGTATAAGAATCACAACCGGCACCGCCCACAGGCCGGCGACCAGGTCGTCAGCGATCACGCTGAGTCCGCCGGTGCCGTTATCGTCGATGCGCCGGGCGGGCGGGGGTTTGGTGATGTCGAAGATGCGAAACGCCACGAGTCCGACCAGGGCGCTGAGCCAGGTAAGCTGGTCGAACCAGACCAGTGCCATCCAGACCCCGACCACCTCATCGATGACGATGCGCCGGCTGTCATGCTCGCCGAGCGCTCGGCCGGCATATTCCGCCCAGTAGATCGAGGCGAGGGTGATGAGGGCAAAGAAGCCCAGCCGCGATATCAGCGGCCAGGCGGACATCCAGACGATGGCAGGGGTGAAGAGGGCGGCGGCGTACGTGCCGGGCCCGCCAGGCAGGTGCCCGACGCCACAGAAGGTCGCGCCGAGCATCGAGAAGGGGGCCTGCCGCCAGGCCTGGCGCGCGCTCGGTTTGGGGGGCGGGCTCGGAATATTATCGGAGGTCGACATGCGGCCGCGGTCGGTGACGGGGAAGATGAGACAGCCGGCGCGCGCAACCCATGCCACCGCCTTATAATCGACGGCGGTGGCATGGAAGCGTTTATTCGGCGGCGACTGAGACCGAGGCGTCGGCACGGTGGCCGTCGAGGCGTGCCTTCAACTCGAAGAGCGTCTCAAAGAGGTGATCGCGCTGGGCGAAGAGGTCATGCTCGGGCACTTCGCCCTCCAGCGGCTGCGGCGCCTTGAAATAGAAAGCCAGCCAGTCCTGGACGCCGCCTTTTCCGGCGCGCGCCGCCAGGTCACCGAGCAGCGCCAGGTCAAGCACCAGCGGCGCGGCCAGGATCGAGTCGCGGCACAGGAAGTTGACTTTGAGCTGCATCGGGTAATTCATCCACCCGAAGATATCGATATTATCCCAGCCCTCTTTATTGTCGCCGCGCGGCGGGTAGTAGTCGATGCGAACCTTATGGTCCATTTCGGCGTAGGCTTCGGGGTATTTTTCTTTGTCCAGGATGGAGTCGAGCACCGATAGTTTCGACTTTTCCTTGGTTTTGAAGGAGCCCGGGTCGTCGAGGACGTGTCCGTCGCGGTTTCCCAGGATATTGGTCGAATACCAGCCGCGCACGCCGATCATGCGGGCGGCAAAGCCCGGCGCCAGAATCGTCTTGATCAGGGTCTGACCGGTCTTGAAATCCTTGCCTGCCACGGGGACATTCTCGCGTTTGGCAAGCTCGACCAGCGCCGGGCAGTCCAGCGCGGTATTGGGCGCGCCGTTGAAGAACGGCACGCCCGCCTTGATATGCGCATAGGCGTAGATCATCGTCGGGCTGATGGCCTCGTGGTTCTCGCGCAGGCCTTTCTCGAAGGCCTCGATGGAGGCGTGCACGGCGCCCGGGCTGACGTAAACCTCGGTCGACGCGCACCAAACCGAGACGGCGCGCTCGCAGCCGTTATTGGCTTTGAAGTCCTCGATATCCTTGATGAGCGCCTCGGCCAGAACCATCTTATTGGCGCCGGTTTTTACGTTCGGGCCGCTGATATTTCGGATATAGGCGGGGTCAAAGACCGCGCTCATCGGCTTGATGGCCTCAAGCTCTTCGCGGATCGGGTCGAGGTCACGGTCTTGAAGGACCCCGGCGGTTTTGGCCGCGTCGTAGACGTTCTCCTCAAAGATATCCCAGCCGCCGAAGACGATATCGTCGAGATTGGCCAGCGCCAGGGCGTCGCTCATGCGCGGCGCGTCGGGGCCTTCTCCCATGCGCTCAAACTGGGTGAGGCTGCCGATGGGCTGGGCGAGGCCCTTGCGCGCGGCGATCACACCGGCGATGACCGTGGTGCCAATGGCTCCCATTCCGGGCATGAGGAAAGCCAATTTTCCGGTGGCGGGTTTGATGGACGGGGTGTTGACCTTTTCGTTACTCACAAAATGCCTCGATTGCAAAAGTATATGATAAATAATTAATGCTGTAATTTAGCTCGTGGGGTGGGTCGCAGGCTTTGCGAATTCCCGGCTATATAACCGAAAGCCCGACGCGTTGAAAGAACGCTTTTGGGCGCGGATACCCCTGACAGCTTGCCGCGGTCAAGCCCGTGCGGGCGCAGACCCGGAATAACTTGCCGCACAGAGATGTTCGAGCCGTAGTACGGACGATTGATTTCCTTATTTTTTTAGCATACGCCGGCCCCATGCCCCCCCAATGCCCCCACAAGCGCGCATTCTGGTTCTCAGGCGTTTCGGCACGAGGCGAGGCCTGTACAAATCGATGCCCGGGCTGTAATAGGGCGCCATCTATAATGGCGGTCGCGGTGAGGGCGCTCCAAAACGGTTCATGCAAATGAAACCACACGAATTAAACGCGCAATAAAACATCTCCCGAGTCGAAAAATAATGAAACGGAGTTTCTGTCTTGGTTGAACTTCAGAACCGGACCCTGGCATTAGACCGGTCCATGAGTCTAAGGCGAGAGGTGGCTGCGCGCGCGATGCAGGTCTTCGCGGGCTGGGGGTATCGCGAAATTCAGGTCCCGATTCTGGACTATTTCGACTCGCTCAAGCAGGGGCTGGACGCGCGCCAGATCGCGCGCAGCCTGCGCTTCGTGGATCGGACGGGCAATCTGATGGTGCTGCAGCCCGACCTGACTCCGGCCATTGCCAAGGTCTACGCCTATCAATTGCAGGGAACCCCGCTGCCGCTGCGGCTGAGTTATGCCGGGCAGGTGGTGCGCACGGAGCGCTCGCTGACCGATGAGCAGTTGGAGAGCAATCAGATTGGCATCGAGATGCTCGGTGCGCGTGGGTTGGTGGCCGATGTCGAGATGCTGCTGGTTGCCTTGGAGTTTCTGGACCGCATCGGGGTGCAGTCTCATCAGCTAAATGTCGCGGATCACCGGACTGCGCGGCTTCTTCTGGCGGCCACCGGCGCGCCGGCAAGGATTCGCCACGAGGTCGGCCAGGCCATCGTGGCGCGCGATGCCGACGCGGTGCGCGAGATCTTGAACCGGCTGGGCGCGCGCGAGGTCTATGTCGAGGCGTTGGCGACCCTGGCGGAATTGCGCCACGGCATGGACCAGCTGGAGGTGATTCGAAACCTGATGTCGACGCAGGTCAATATTCTGGAGCGTCTGGATTATCTCAAGGCGGTCGAGCGTACGATCTCCGACCTTGGCTACGCCGATCATGTGCGCCTGGACCTGGGTGAATTGGGGGGGGCGAGCTATTATACCGGCCTGGCGTTTAATGTGGTCATCGAGGGCGTCGGGCGCGAAGTGGGGCGCGGGGGGCGCTACGATGAACTTGTCGGGCAATTTGGGGCCGAAACCCCGGCGGTGGGCCTGTCATTTTCGCTCGACACCATCGTCGAGCATTTGCACGGCACCCAGCCCGGGCGCTTCGATAGCCAACCCGACGACAGCGCGATTTATGTCGACCCGAGTGACCCGATCAATGGTTTTCATATTGCCCTGGCGCGCCGGCGAAAAGACGAACTCGCCCGTGTCGTCCAAAGACCGCAGAGTGACCTATGAATAAGCCTCACCGCCTCAAGATCGCGCTGCCCAACTGCGCCGAACTGGATGCCATCAGCGCGCATTTTCGCAGTTGTGGCTTCGACCTGCCCTCGCCGATTGGCAAGGGTTTGCACCGGGTTGTCAACCCGCTGGGTGACGGCAATGACGACGGCTTTGAGGTCTTTAGCATCGCTCCGGCCGATGTCGGGACCTATGTCGAGCATGGCATCGCGCATATCGGGGTGATGAGCACCGATCTGATTCGCGAAAATAGCGTGCAGGTCTGGCGGCCTTTCCCCTTCGGGGTGGGGCGCTACCCGCTGGTGCTGGCGGCGCCGCAGGGGGAAACCATCTCGTCGCTGTCGGCGCGCCCGCTGATTCGCATCGCCACGCCGCTGCCCAATGTGACCCGCGAAATCTTTGCCTCGCGCGGTATGGCGGTCAACGTCGTGCCGGTCGCCGACAGCGTGACTGCGTGCCTGCTGGGGCTTGCCGACGCCTATGTCGACCGCTTGACCCAGCCGGAAGTCATGGTCCGCCACGGGTTTCGGGTGGTCGAGGCACTGGGCAACGCCTCGCTGAAGTTGATCGTTAACCGCGCCTACGGATCGCGCCGGCGAAAGACCATTCGTCAACTTATCGAAGCGCTGGAGGCCACACGCCCCCCGGCGCCCGCGCCGATTATGATCCCTTTCGACGATGAAGATATCGAGTATCTGGCGCGCGGGCCGGAGTTCGATATCGCGAATTAATCCGCCCAATCGCCTGGCAAAATAGCACAGAAAGCGACCGCCCCTTTTAGTTTAAAAGGAGCGGTCGCTTTTTTGTCCTCGCGCGACGCCATACCCGGCTCAGTCCAGGTTTTGCCGATAGATATACAGCCAGCTTGCCTCGTCGGGGTTTCCGCGCGCCTCGTCGATCGCAATGATATGATCGAGAAGCTCACCAATCGTATTCTCGGGGGAAGTCGAGGTTCCCAGGGAGCCGCGTATATAGGCCTCGGCGCGGTCGAGATCATGGCTGCGGAAATACAACCACCCGAGGGTGTCCAGAAAGCTGGAGCTGCGCTCGTTGGTGCCGGCGATGGCGCGTCGAACCAGGTCAAAGCCCTTGGTGAGCTCAGCTTTATTCGGTGTCTGCTGGCTGGCATAGCCGTAGGCCAGGTTATTCATATAGGTGGTTGTTCGATCCCCCAGCGGGTCCGCGGCGAGCACGCGGGTGATGGCGGTTTCATAGAGTTGATGGGCGCGGTCACTGCGCCCCGCGGCGCCATAAAGATTCGACATCGCTGTCAACATCGCCTCGCCGAGGTTGCCGCTGCCGGCAGCGATTTGCGGGTAGTTCTTCTCGAAGAACTCGAGCCCCATTTCGGCGCGGTCGGCGTCGATCAAGGCCCGAATCGCCACCTGGGCGCCCGGATAATTCAGGGTGATCATCGGCGCCTCGATCAGGGCTTCGAGATAGCCGCGGGCGAGGTCGTCGTGCCCGGCTTTCAGGGCATGGTAGGCCGCCCCAAAGATGGCATAGAAGCGGTCGACGCCGGTGCCGATTGCCTTGGCGATATCGGCCTGAGCGGTCTCGATTTCTCCCATGCGCACCCGGGCGATTCCCCGGTAATAATACGGGGTTAAAAAGTCGGGTTGTGCGGCGATGGCCTGCTCGGCATATTCGAGTGCACCCTCGAAATTCTCAGCGTCCATCATCAATTGGGCGACTTTACCGGCCGCGCGCGCCGCGTCGGGGCTACGCGCAATATACTGGGCAAGTTCGGTCTTTGCCGCGTCAACCTGGCCAATCTGGTGCTGAGCAAAGCCGATATAAAGATGGCTCAGCGGGCTGATCGCGTGGCCCTGCAATTGGGGGGCGAGCACCCGGGCACTCTCGACGAAAAGGCGCTGTTGATCCAGGCGTCCAAGCAGCAATTGCACCGCATAGGGGTCGAAATTCACGGCCTGCAGGTAGGCGTTGATTCCTGCGCGAGCCGCCTTCATATCCCCGGCGCGAAAATCCATAAAAATGCTAAAAAGCCGCGACTCCAGCGTGGCTGGCTCAATGCTTAAAACGGGAGCGTAAAGCGCACGACTCAGCTCGGCGGGATGTTGATAATAGTGCGGTACGACCATCTGCTTGAGGGCAGCCATCGGGTCGTTGCCCACCTGCAGCAGCCAGGCCGTGGCCCGGGTGACCGCGTCGATATCCTCGGTGGTCTGCGCGCGTGCCAGGACAAGTTGCACATGGAGGCTGGTGGGTTGCTCCTCGGCCAGCGTCTGGGCCAGGGCGGCTGCGCGTTTGTCCTGGCCCAGCACGCGCAGCCGATGGATGACTCGCTTGGTAGCGTCGAGTTGGTTGCCTGAGTTTTCGATGATCGTCGCGATCACCTCGTCGAGGCGCTCCCACTCGCCGCTGGCAACGACCGTGCTCAAAAGTAAGTCACCGATATCTATCTGGGCGGTGGCGGCGGCTTCAGGGAGCGCCTTGCGCGCCAGGGATTCGGCGGCCTCGAAGTGTCCGTTGATCAGCAGAACGCGCGCGCTGTGCAGCGCGCCAGCGCTCCCGTCGTGGGAGGCGTTGGTGTCCGGGGCGCTGTGCAGCGCGATGGCCTCCGGATCGGCCGGCGCACTCGCCGCCAGGCGCAGCGATAATTGGCGCAGGCGCGGGTCCTGGTGCAAATCCGCGCTGAGCTGGCCGGTGAAACGCTCCAGAATCGCGCGCGCCTCAATGATATAACCTTCTTCGGCCAGCGCGGTGAGCATGCCGACCAGAAGTGCCATATCGGCATCGCGACCCATGTCGAGGCTGGTGGGAGCGGGCGTCTCGGAGGTTTCGTGCGCGAGCGGAACAAGTCGATGAACCAGGTCAAAGGCCTGGGCGATCTGGTCGGCCTGAATCAGTGATTGGACCAGGACCGGCATCGCCACAGGCGCGCGCTGCACGTCATTTGCCTGGGTGCGTAATAGTCGAATGAAGACGTCATTTTGACCGACCAATTCCAGGTGCGCACCGATCTTTTTCAGGGTTTGCGACAGCTCGTGCCCGGGGGTCTTGGCCAAGAGTTTTTGATATTGTTGGAGCGCCTGGGCGTCGAGCCCCAGGGCGCCGTAGGCGTCGGCAAGAAGGGAAGTGGCCGGAAAGAATCCGCCGGATTCGGCCGCATTAAGATAGGGGATGGCGCGTGCGAAGTCGCCCTGGCGCATCAGTGCATACCCCAGACTGGCGTTCGCATTGGTGCCTTCGTCCTGGAGCTCAAGCAGCGGTTTGAAGGCCATTTCGAGTTTGTCGAATCCTCCGGTGGCGGTGAGCAGGGTGGTATTGGATTGCAGGATCTGGCTGGCGTTATAATAGGTGCTCTGGGCCATCGCCTCTTCGAGCCATTGGGCGGCCTCGGCTTCATAGCCGTTGTCCATGAGCAATTGGATGCGGGTGCGCAGCGGGAGCCCGGACTTTTTGAGGAGAACGACGCTTCGCTGCGCCTGCTCGGCGGGCTGGGTGGCGAGTTGATAGGTCGCGAGCATGTGGGTGAAGTCGTCGCGGTATCCGTGGGTGGGGCGATCCAGTGAGGCACGGGCGATCTCGGCGCTCAGATCGAAGCGACCGATTTCGTTTAAAACGGTCGCGGCAGCAAATTCCAGGTCTTCGCGCTGCCCGTCGGTCACCCGCGCGCGCGCGCGCTCCAGGCTTTCAAGGCCGCGCTCAAGGTGGCCCTGGCGAAGCAGAAAAAACGCATAATCCGAGTGCACGTTGGCGTTCTCGGGCGCCGCGCTCACCGCTTCTTTGAAAGCCTGCTCGGCACGCTCGACGCGCGCGCGCGCCGCATAAAACTTGGCCGTCTCGACCCAGGCATCACCCGGGTAAGCGTGGGCTTTGGCAACCTTTTTGAAGGTCTGATAGGCTTGTTCAAATTGGCCATCATGAAAATAATTCTCGGCGAGCTCTCGGCCAAGGATATCGCCCTGGGAGGCACGGATTCGCGTGATCTGCTCGACGGCCTCGGCATACATGCCTGCGCCGTTGAGAAAATTGAGAACGTCGCGGCGCGCCTCGGTCGGATTCTGGGATTGGGCCAGAAAGCGCTCGGCGAGCGCGGGAATCTCGTCGGTGCGCCGGGTCACGTGATAGACCATTGCCAGGCGGCGAAACGCATAGATTTTCTGAGATTGAGCGGCGCTGGAAGACTGGAAAATCTGCTCAAAATAGGGCTGCGCTTCCCGATATAATTGCGCACTCGCAAGCGCCTCGGCGACGCGCTGGATATCCGTTAGCGAGCTCTTTCGCTGCTCGGCATAGCGCGCCAGCACGCGGATTCCCTCTTTGGCCTGGCCGGTCTTCAGCAGCACTTCGCCGTAGTTCAGCCAAAGTGGCGCGTTGTCGGACTGCTCCTTTAGAAGCAACTCATAGGTCTCTGCGGCCACCGTCCATTGCTCTTTGCGCACCATATTGGCAGCGAAATCAAGCATCTCGGTGCGCGAGGGTGACCCGTCACGAAGAAAAAGCCGATAGAAGTGGCGGGCTCGCTCGAGTGCGTCCGAAGACATGCCTGTGAGGGCGATACTTCGCCGATTTGGCTCTCTTTGTGCGATGGATAGATACGTATCACCGATATATTTAAAGAGGATCGGATTGGGGTTTCCGCCCTGGAAAAGGCGGGTATAGACACTAAGGGCCAAGCTGGGGTTACCGTTGCGCTCGAACCACTTGGAGGCCTCGTTGAGGCGAGCCTCGGTGCCAACCTCATTACTCAGGTAGTCGGTCCACAGCGTCGTCGCGGCGTCTTCTCGGCCCTGTTGCAGGTAGAGCTCCGCCAGCCGGGTATGGTCGTCAAAGACATTAAATCGCTCGCTAGTCTCGTGTGACAAGAGCGTTTCCAGCACCTCGATTTCGTCGCTCGCCATGCCGGCATTTCGGTAATAATACTGTGCCGATCGCAGCGCGTTGCCGGGCTCTTCGGAGGCATCGATATAGTGCTGTAGAGCCTCTCGCATGTCGATATTTCGGCGCTGCTGGCTAAAGATCGTGGCGATCCGAAGCCAGGCCTCAACATCCCCGGCCTCGGCGCCCTTGCGAAAATAGGTGATGGCGCGCGTCGTGTCGCCTTGCTGGATCAGGCGCCCGCCAATCATGGTATAATCCGCGGCCTTTTTCCCGCCGGCGGCGATCCACCGATCATAATAGGGTTCGATTTTCTCGGGTTTGGACCAATCCTTATAGAGCGAGGCGAGGGCGTCGAGGATCCCAAGATCCAGGGGGTCATTCTTCTGACTGCGAATCAGCAGTTCTTCGGCCTCTTTATAGAGGCGAGCTTGCCGGTAAATAATCGCCGCGCTCATCAAATCATAGGACGTGCGGTTGGCCGGTTTGCTATAGTTCGTAAGGGCGACTTTGAGCCGATCAGTGCGGCCCTGGGCGGCATAGATTCGGGCCAGTTCCAGCCAGATCTGGGTGTCCACCGGGTCGCGATCCTCAAGGGCGCGCTCCAAAAAATGTTGGGCAAGGTCAAAGTTTCGCCGCGCGTTCGCCCAGCGCGAAACCAGCAGGCGTGCCTCGAAGGGCTCCTGGGAGTTGTCGACGAACTCGGTGAGCACGCGCTCCACATCAGCGCTGCGCGCGCGCCGGGTATAGAGGCCAGCGAGCTGCTCGGTGAGCTGCCAGTTTGTCGGGGCGAGCGCCTGGCCGCGCTCCAAATACTCAAGCGCGTGCTTGGGCCGGTTATACTGCATCGCCAAGGATGAGGCGCGAAAATAGATCTCGATATCGACGGTATCCGGGCGAAGGAGCGTGCGATCGTTGATCGCCTCGTCGATATATCGTTTCGCCTGCTCGTCCTTATTTTGCTCATAGCTATCGGCCGCCAGCTGCATGGCCAGCTCGGCGCGCTCATCACTGGGTGTGTCCTGGAGCGACTCATAGGCCTTGAGGCGATAGTAGCGGATATTCTCGGTCGCGCCGGAGCCCAGTGAGATGTCGATCATGCGCTGGGTGCGCTCGTGGCCGCTGGCTTGCTGAAGATAGCGCTCATAGACCTCGCGCGAGGTGTCGAGGGCGCCAAGCTTTTCGTGAATCTGGGCCAGAGTCAGCAGGTACGCCTCGTTGTCGGGTTCTTCTTCGAGCAGCGTTTCGTAGACCCGAGTGCTCTTTGCAAACGCGCCCTGGCGCATCAATTGCGCGGCGTGTTGCTCGCGGGTGGCGTGAATCAGCGCCGGGGTTGCCTGGGGGTGATCGGGCACGAACTCGGCCAGTGCGAGGCGAAATTCCAGGGATTTTTCGAAGTTCTGGATCGACTGGGCCGTGCGCAAGGCGCTTTCCAGCGCGCGCTGATAGTCATCGTCGTCGACGCTGTCGGCTTGGGCTTCGCGCGCGCTTTTCCAGCTCGCCGCGGCGTCCATCGTGCGCCCCAATTCCCACTGAATCTTGCCCAGAATTCGCCCCGCCTCGGCGGTGCGCTCACCGGAGCGAAATGCCACCTCGGCGTAGGCTTCGGCGTCGCGGTAATTCTTCTGGGCGACCAGCGAGCGCGCCAGCAAAATATTGAGTTCGGGGTCCTCCGGGTCCTCGCTCAACCCGCGCTTGGCGTGTTGCTCGGCGACCGTAAACTGGCCGTTTCTGAACTCGGATAACCCGCTCTCATAGGGCGTCTGACAGCCGCTGCTCAACCCCATCACAACGATGAAGCTCAGCGCCAGCCAGGGCGTGAGGGCGAGAGGGCGTCGCGCCGGGCGAGCCGGGCGAGCCGAAGCTTTCGAATGGACAACAGCACGTGGGGGTAAATCGGCGTTCTCGAACATCCCAGACCAACCTATATAAAGACGGATAAGCAGCGCTTGAATATCATTGACGCGCAGCGCCGTCGAAGCGGGCGGCGCTGCGCACTGGTTATCTTAGTGTTGTAGCGCGCGGCAGGGCAAATGCAATGCGTGCCCAGCGCGCAAGAAGTCTCGACGCGCGTCCGCCCAGCGTGCTAGCGTCTGCCTCGTCGCGGCCTACACGCGCCAACCAATCATTCGTTTATCCGAGATTTTCAGCCGATGAATAAGCCAGAGAAGCGCGCAGAGTTCGGGGAACCGCAGGTGGATCCGGAACATTACGGAAACTTCACCTATAATTCCAAGACCCGCTTTATTAGCTATTGGCACCAGATCAATCAGGTCGCCCAAACCCAGCCGAGCAGCGTGCTGGAGATCGGTGTGGGCAGCGGTTTTGTAAATCGCTACTTGCGCGAGATGGGCATAAATATCCACACGCTTGATTTTGACGCGCGCCTGAATCCCGATACGGTCGGCTCGGTGCTTGAGTTGCCCTTTGCGGACGACGAATTTGATGTGGTCTGCTGCTTTGAAACCCTGGAGCATCTGCCCTGGGAGCACTTCGACACGGCGGTCTCCGAGCTTGCGCGCGTCGCCCGGCGCGTCGTCCTGATCAGCCTGCCCGACCGCACCCCGTGCGTGCGCCTGGAGGCTCAGTGGCATTCGGTCACCGCCATGACCCAGCAGTTGGTCGATCTGCCCAATCCGCGCCCTCAGGAGCACGTCTTCGACGGGGAACATTATTGGGAGATCGGGCGCAAAGGGTATCCGCTGGGGCGCATCATCAAATATATCGAGCGGCACGGCCTGCGCGTTGAAGAGAAATTCCGGGTCTTTGAGAATCCGTTCCACCGATTTTTGCGCTGCTCGGTTCGCTGAGCCAAAGCTCCTGGCTCCCTATTTAATAAGAAAAGCGCAGGCCCCAAATTTCGCTGCGGGTCGGCTTACTTGCTTTTGATCATCGCCTGGACCTTCTGAATCTCTGCGAAGAAATTCAGCGGTGTCACCCGCCCGATCAGCCACATCAAGACCAGCCAGATGGCGAGCCCTCCGAAAAGATCGAGCAGAAACCCCGCCCAGCCGGGGCCCGTGGCGCCCTGAATCAGCCATAAGACGCCGACGAGCACGGAGCTGCTGACGAGCGCCAACCCGTTGACCCGAAAGATCTCGAGTATCCCGACCTTGATGATCTTATGCAGGCCATAAAACCAGATGGGCAGGGTGCTGCAGATGGCGATTAAGACCACAAAACACGCGCCGAGCAGGCCCCAGGCGGCCGAAAACGGCCAGATCAATCCCACCACGACCAACATGCGCGGCATATTCATTTTAAAGTCGAGATCCGGGCGATCGCAGGCCTGAAAAAGTGCGCCCCCAAGGGCGACAAGCGAGCGTACCAGCCCGGCGAATACCAAGACCCGCACCAGCGGAATAATCGCGCTCCACTTCTCGCCGATGATCAGATTGACCAGGTGCGGGATCATAAACCAGATCAGGATGGTGACGGTGCTGCTTAAAAGCAGCGTCGCGCGCATGACGCCCAAAAAGGCCGCGCGCAGCGCCTCCAGGTCGTGCTGAAGGCGCGCGTAGGTTGGAAAACTGACCTTTGAGATGACGTGGGTGACCTGGGTGGCGGGCCAATTTGAGACGTCATAGGCCAGCCGGTAGAAGCCCAGCGCGGTGGCACCGAGATATTTGCTCACGAAGATATCGTCCCCCTCGGTGCTCACAAAGACCACCGCACTCAGGCCGGTGATCCACTTTCCGAATCGAATCAGAGACTTCGCCTTGCTCCAATTCCACTCCAGGGAGGGGCGGTAGGGGTGGGCCACAAACGAGATGATGAGCTCGATCACCGCACCGGCGAGGAACCCGATAAGCAACGCCCAGACATTGCGCAGAATCAGCAACGCCGGAATCGCGATGCCCAGCGTCATAAACGCGCGGCTCGCGTTGATGAAGAAGATCTTTTTGAAGTTCAGGTCGCGGCTAAAGAACACAATGCCGATATTCTGCATGCCTTTTAGCGCGATATACGAGGCCGATATGGCCAAAAGTGGGAAGAGCGTCGGCTCGCCGTACCACTCGGCCAAAAAAGGACTCGCAATCAGGACACATGCGCCCAGCAAAAACCCGCGCCCCAGGTGCCAGGTCCAGGCGACATTGAGCAGCGAGTCGATATCGTCGGTGCGCTGAATCAAGGCCTGCTCAAAGCCGGTTTTGCTGAGCGCTTCAAGGATCGAGATTGTGATGAGGACGATGCCCATCAGCCCGAAGTCTTCGGGCGCCAGAACGCGCGCCGCGATGATCGAGCTTGCCAGCGACGAGACGCCCCCGATGACCTCGCTGACGGTAATCCAGAGTGAGCCCCCCAGGATCGTTTTTTGGGCGTTGGAATTCGATGGAGTCATGGAAGATGCCGGCGACCTTGGGCGCGGTGGGTTTTGGCGTTACTGCGCACGCGCGGGCCCGGTGATGTCGCGCACGTCCTGGGCGCGTGCTTTGACGCGCCGGTTCGTGCGATGAATGAGCGCGTCGGGGAGCACCGTCTCAAGGGCGCGCAACGTCAGATTAGACGCCGGGGCGGCGAGTCGCCAGTCGGGGCGAAAGCGCGCGCGGACTGGCTTTATGCGGCGAGCGTCTTCCGCCATTTCTTGTTCTTGGGCGCTATATGCGTCGAGCGCGGCTTTTGCGATGCGCCAGAAGCGGTGGGGCGCGTCGCGCACGACTTCGAGAGCCTGGGCGTCGTGGAGGTTCCACCAGGATTCGCCCGCGACGCCGGCATTCGGGTTGCTCAAGACGCGACCGGCCAGAAAACGCGCCTCGATAAGCATGCGACCCGCGGGCTCCAGGCCCTGCGGGACATAGACAAAGTTATGTGTGCGCGCCAAAATCTCGAGCACTTCCACAGGGGATTTATCCGCAATGACATAGGGCTCAATGCCACGCTTGCGGCAATATTCGCGCGCAGCCTCAAAGCCTTTGATGGCGTTTCGCGAGTAAACCACCGCCCAGTCGATTGCCTTCGGATTATCTTCGCCGTGGTGTGATTGGGCGCGCGCCACATGCTCGAAAAAATCCCGATTCATCAGGGATGAGCCGAGAACCACCGCGCGTTCTTCGTCGAAATACGGATTTGCGCGATAAACCGCGAGTTGCCGGTGAGTCAGAAAAAGGGTCGCCAGCGCCGTGCGATAGAGCGTCGCGAACTTCGGATGTGGGCAACTACACCACTGAGCCTGCCGGTGCATCTTCTCCCAGGAGGAGGGGAAATTTCCGTTCCACTGACAGATGCGCACGTCATGCTCAAAGAGGATATGGCGGCCCGATTGGGCCAGCGCTGCGATGAGGGCGGGGGGCGCGGTTTCGAAGTTGCCGATGATATGTAGGTCAAAATCGGCGAGGCGCTGCGGGTCAAATTCGACCGGCGTGGCGCACTCGATGGGCCAGGGACATGCCTCGATCGCGGCGGCGTCGGTGAGTTCCGCACCGCCGGGATATTTGTCGTTTTCGGTGCGCGTGGCGTCCGAAAATTGGTCAGCTAAAAAAAGTACGCGAAGCATAATGACTGCGGGGGTGGAGGAAGGTAGCGCCGAGGGCTTGCCGTAATTCTTAGGGCATACTCGTACTAGAGCGCGCGCCGATAAACGTCCAGTGTTTCGCGGGCGCAGCGCTCCCAGGAAAACTCCGCGGCGCGCGCAAGGCCGGCGACGCGCAGCCGCTCTGCAAGTGCGGGATCTTCGAGCACCCGGGAGATTTGGTGGCCGAGCGCTTCGGGCGACTCGGGGTCCGCCAGCAGCCCCGCATCCCCGATTACCTCCGGAAGACTCGTGCGATCCGAGGAGACCACGGGACACCCACAGGCCATCGCTTCGAGCGCCTGCAGGCCGAATCCCTCGGCCAGTGAGGGATAGCAAAAAAGCGCGGCCATCGAATAGAGCGCGGGGATATCGGCATCGGCGATATACCCGAGTCGGCGCAGGCGCGTCGCCGGCTGTTGCGCGGCGATCGCTTCAAACTGGCGAGCGCTTTGTGCGTCCATGCCGCCCGCCAGCACCAGCTCGACATCGCGCGCGCCGGGCACAAACGCCATGGCCTCAACCAACGCTTTAATATTCTTGCGATAATCATAGCCCCCCAGATAAAGGATAAAGGGACGCTTTAGATCATAGCGCTCGCGCACGGTGGCCAGTCGCGCCGGGTTAAGCACCGGCTTAAAAAACCCATGATCGATGCCGTTATACACAATATCAATGCGGCTGGGGTCCACCCCGAGCTCCTCAATCAGGCTGGTGCGCGTGGCCTGGCTGATGGCGATGATTCGCTCGACGCTCGACCAGCGTTTCGTGCGTTGCATCCACGCATAATAGGCGCGCCAATAATAATGGGCAAAATTCAGATATTGGTCGGCGAAGAGCAGCGGAATGAGATCGTGGCAGGTGAGCACGGTCGCAAAGCGCGCCGAGACCGGCACCCCCCAGGGTTCGGTGGCGTGAAAAAGCGCGCAATTTTTCGCGCGAAGCTCCCCGGCGAGCAAAGCCTCGTTAAAAACCCAGCGCACCCGGTGCTGCGCGCTCGGGCGCTTTAAGTGCCACTGTGCAAGGGGCTTTGCCAGCGCGGTCGCGGCGCCCGGCATGCCAGCGACCACGGGAGCGCGCGGCGTCTCAAGGCGCAGAGCGACCATCGGCGCGTCAAAATCAGCGGTGATTTCCTCGCGCGTCAGCCCCTCGACCAGCCCACGCACATAGCGCCCGATTCCGCGGGCGGCGTGCCCGGTGTCCAGCGCGGTGGCGTCCACCACCACCGTGGGGCTAGGTCTGGTGGACGCCGCAATGATTCCCGTCAAATTGCTCATCAACTTCACTCAGTCACCGGCACGGGTTGATCCTCGGGCGCCACGCCCTCGGACTCCGGGGCGTTATCGGGCGCCTGTTGGGCCGTATCATGAATGAAGAGGGGCGGGTTGATATCGGATTCGCTGCCGACAATGCCGAAGCGGTAATTCTTCATATACTCCTGAGCCACGCGCTGGACATCCTCGGGGGTCACCGCGTTGAGACGGTCTATCGAGGTGGCAAAACGCGTCCAGTCACCCGCGATGATATGCGAGCGCGCAAGCAAGGAGGCCTGGCTGCCGTTGGTTTCCAGGTCCATATAATGGCGCGTGATGAAGACATTACGCGACTCGTCGAGGTCCTTGGGGCTAAAGTCGCCGTCCTTGAGCTTCTGGATCTCGGCGAAGATGATCGGCATCGTCTTGTCAGGGTCGACCGCGGTCACGTAGAGCACGCCGTAGTTGACCTGGCGCGACGAGAGTCCGGCCGACACCGCATAGGTGAGGTTTCGGATGGTGCGCACCTCCTCAAATAACCGGTCACTCAAATACTTGCTCGCCACGAGCATCGCCTCATAATCCGGCTCGCCGGGGGCCGGGGCGGGGTAGAGCCCGTAGATATAATTGGTCGGAATCGACTTCTCAAAAACCTCGATTTCGCCGCTGCTCGGCTGAAAAGGCGGCAATTCCTGGGCGGTGAGTTCAACCTCTGGTTTAAGGGTCGCCAGCGGTTTGACCTTTTCCAGAAGCTCCCGGGCGGGGATATTGCCGACCACCACCACGGTCATGGTGGCGGAGTCGAGCAGCGACTTCTGGTAATTGACCAAATCCTCGCGGGTGAAGCGCTCGACATTCTCAAGTGTTCCAAGTTGGAAATTCTCGTAGGGATGCCCGCGAAACAGCAACTGCGAGGCGATATGGCCGACCAGGCGGTCCGGATTCTCCTGGAGCGATTTAATATCGGCCAGGTGGCGCTGGCGCTGCAAATGAACCTCGGATTCGGGCAATTGCGGCTCGAGGATCGACTCGAGCATCAGCGCCCAGGTGGGCGAAAAATGCTCAATGGTCGACTGCATCGCGTAGCCCGAGAAGTCCCGGTCGTCGAAGGTGGCGATGCTGCTGCCCATCGAGTCGACAGCGGCGTTAAACTCATCCTTGGGGTGCGACACGCTGCCGCCGCTCACCGCGGTATTGAGCGCGAGGCGCTCGATGCCGGCGCTCGACTCGCTCAGGTGCGCCGCGCCGCCGCTAAAATACACCCGCGCCGCGACCACCGCATTAGCCGGGGTGATCTTATGAATCACGACCAGGTCACCCACCTTATAGGCGGTGGTATTGTCGACCTGGCCGAGCACCTGGGCGCCGTCGATCTGCTCGGCGCCGGCCTGCGAATCCGGCTTGGCGGGCGTGCTGCTGCAGGCCGCACCGACCAGAAATGCCGCCGAAATCCCGAAGATGCTCATCGCGCTGAATCGTTTATTGATTTTCATGGGATTCCTCGCTGACCTGGGTGTTTTTTGCGTCTTTGGCGATTTCTTTCTGAATTTTCTCGACCTTTTCGGCGAGCGCGGCGTCACTTAGTCCGAGCTCCTTTTTTTGCTCCGGCGAGAGCAATACGCCCATCACATAGGGCTTATCGAGGATATAGGTGCGCACATAATTCGCGATATCCTCGCGGGTAACGGCGTTAAGATTGTCGATATAATTGAGGTAATAATCCAACCCCGCGGTCGCCCACCAAAAGCTCACCGTGTGGGCGAAGCTGCTGATTTTCTCGCGCCCGTAGGTATCCTGAACCTCCAGAATCGTCTTTGCATTCTGAAGTTGGGCGTCGCTGAAATACTCGGGGTTGCCCAATTTATGGACTTCCAGCAGCATCGCGCGAAGCGCGTCATCGATATTCTCAGCCGGGATCTGCGCGGCAAGATTAATCGGTCCGGTATGCGCCTGGGTATAATAGCTAAGCCCCGCGCCCAGGGTCAGCCCGCTCTCGACCAGGCGCTTCTGAAAGCCGCTGGTGGGCTGGCTCAAGATAAAGCTGAGCACGTCGGCCGCATAGGTTCCCTTCGGGTCGACGGTCACGCTCGGGCCGTGCCAGCTAAATTGGACATACGGCACCTTGATATCGCGCTCGACCACCAGATAGCTATTATTTTCAAGCGGCGGGTGCTCGGGAATCGGCCATTTAACGAAGGGATCTTCGCCGCGCTCCCAGGTGCCAAAGATCGCCTCGGCCATCTCGAATGCCTGCTCGGGGGTGACATCGCCGGCCAGAAGCAGCGTCGAGTTATTGGGCACATAATAGCGGTCTTTCATCGTCTGCATCTGCTGGACGGTCGCGTTGGTCACCGCTTCGCGGTCGCCCAGGGAGTCTTTGCGGCTGGGATATTTCGCCCATAACTTGGCATTTACGGCCTGGCCAAACCAGTAATAGGGGCTGGACTCATTGCGATCGACCTCACCGATGACGACCTGCTTTTCGCGCTCGAATTCATCCGGGTCGAATTTGGTCGAGGTGATGGCGTTATACATAAACTCCATGCCTGCCTGAAGATTCGCCGACGGGAGGGTGAAGAAGTAATTCACCCGCTCGCTGCTGGTGGTGCCGTTAAAGACGATGCCCAGCTCGCGCAGCCTGGCCATATAGGCCTTCTGATTCGGGATCACCGCGTTCGCCTTAAAGAACATATGCTCATAAAGATGGCTCAGGCCGTTGAGCTCGGGAGTCTCGGTGAAGGCGCCATTTTTGACCGCGATTTCGACCGTAATAATCGGCAAGGAGGGGTCGGGGATGACGATGACCTCCAGCCCGTTGGCCATGGTGCGGGTCTCAATGATATCCGCCGGTTCTTCAGCGGCCGCCGGTAAGGCGCCCGCCAGCGTGGCGCAAGCGCTCAGAAGCAGCGCAAGAAGCAGGTGGGCGGCGCTGCGCGAGGCGCGCCGGCGCTTCGGGTGATGCGCCCTGGGGGCGCGCGATGGAATCGAACTCATAAAAGTCTCCGCATCAATCGGTTGGGATACTGCGTCGAATAGAATCGTTGGATAGAATAACGGCGTCGCAAAAAGAGCAAATAGATAAGTCACCAATTACGGGCGCACGACATCCTCGATTGCATAGCACAGCCGGGTGCGCCGGCCAAACCGCGCTGCTGCGGCGTTTATTCTTTGATCAAGATGCGATACGACCAGGCCCACCCGGGCGCCAGGCAATCCTCGTCGGCGCCGGTCATCATGAACCAGTAGCTTCCGGCAGCGAAGCGGCGCCTGGGCCAGGTGATGCGCGCCGAGAAACCGCCGCTCTCGTCCACCGCCAGGCACTCGTCGGTCCAGGTATCCTGGTCGACGCCTTTTCGGTGCACCGCCACATTGGGGTGCTCGCCGTGATACACCCCGCGCAGCGTGAATCCGGGCGGCTGCTTGCCCGCCGCGCTCGCCTCAATGACCACGGGCAGCGGCGCTTCGAGCGTGATGCCCTGGTGGGCAAACGCCGCCGGCGGAAGGTTGGAGTACGGCGTGGGGCCGCATTGGGATTGCAGGGTATTCTCCGAGATATACTCGGTCTCGGGAATCGCGAAGCCGTATTGATATTGGTTTTGCGCCTCTTCAAAGCGCGACGGAATCGTCTGACGGGTCGTGTTGGTGAGCGCATAATGAAGATGCGCCCCGGTGGAATACCCGGTGCTCCCGCATAATCCGATCACCTGGCCGGCGCAAACCTGCGCGCCGGGCTCGACCAGCGCGCCAAATTGAGCCAGGTGATAATACTCGGAATAAGTCCCGTCGCCGTGGTCCAGAATGACATAATTGGCGTCTTCGACGCAGCTCATATCGGCACAACCCACATTCGAGTCGTCGCGCGCCGCCCAGACGCGCCCGTCCCGGGATGCCACCACCGGCGTGCCCATCGCACAACGAAAATCGATGGAGAAGGCAAGGTCTTCTTTATGGCTGAGATAGCCGTGATAACCCTGCATGACGCGCGTTTTAAAACCCTGTCGGAATGGGATATGGTGCACCGGCGCCTGTTGGGCAAGGCAGCTTCCGCCGGATTCAAGCTTCGCACCGGCCATGCAAACCGGCGAGGCACTCGGAGTCGCGCAGCCGGTTAAGGCCAGGCAAATCACGGCCAGGAATGCGCGCCCAAACGCTTCGGGGAGCACGCCGCTATGATCGTGAGTGGAATCTTTGCGCATGGAGTCGACGTTGTTCGGGAGGCATGGTCAACCCGGCTCGCTTCGGGTTAAAAAGAGCGAAACCCGAATCGTTTCGGGTCGAATATTTCGGCGCCAGGAACACGGAAACCGTGGCTCTGCGCGCGGCGTGGCTGCGCTGCGGATGTTGCTGTTTCCCCCGAACTGAGTCAACTGTGGATCCTCTTCTTCTCATCATCTTCGCGCTTATCGCCCTGAGCGGCGGCGGAGTCACCACGGCCGTGGTCGCGCAGAATCGCCGGCGCGCGCGCACCCACCTGCGCGGCGCGTTGCTCGAAAAAAGGGCGCATCTGGGCGGGGAATTCTCGATTTTCGATGTCTTCTGGGACCTGGGCGTCAGTGATTTCGCACTCGAGATGATGGCCCACCAGGGGTTGCTCTTCGATGACCCCGAGGGATTCAAGGCGGCGCATTTTCACCTCGACGATCTCATCAAAGCCCACGGCAGCTACGCGGAACTTTTGGAAGATAACCTCGCGTCGATCCAGGAGTTTTATCGCGAGCACCGCGAGACCGGCCCGCGCCGGCGAATCGCGATTTTTCGCACCCAGGGCCCCAAATTATTGCCCATTCAACCCGCCCGCGCGCCGGTGCCGGTGGTGCCGGAGCATGTGCGCCCGGGGGCCGAGGGCGCGCTGGTGCGCCAGGAAACCGCCGGGCGCGATCTGACGCTGCTGCCACCCGATGATCGCGTCTTATTTCAGAGCACCGTCGAGCCGAATCTCCCGACGCTTCGCGAGTCCGAAGAGCAGGTCGAAATCGACGTCGACGCCGCCTCGCACTTCGGCCCCCAGCAGATGCTCAAAAGCATCTTCGACGGGCGCTTTAGCGATACCGTTCAGAAGTGGTGGTCCTTTCGCCACCTGCGCGCCACGAAGTCCCGGCTGGACGATGAGCTCGAGAAACTCTACGACTTTTATGCCACCGATGCCTCCAAACGCCCCGGGTTTTTTGAGATGCTCTACGATATCCCGAAACGCTGGTATTTGGAGGCCGAGCGCATTGCGGCACTTCGACAAAAGACCGACTGGACCCAGATGGGTTTTCCCGAAGCATCCCAGATGCTCATGGAGCAAGCCGAGGGCGTGGCGCGCGAGCTCATGTCCCACGCCCAGCTCAACGTGGACGCGACCATCGAGCGCATTCACGCGGCCGCTCGCCAGGGCGACCGCGCGATGGCCGGGTATTTTTTATATATGAATCGCCACGCCTTTTTCGCCGGCCGCGCCCCGGAATACGGCGCCTACGCCCAGCGAATCGAGCGCCAGATCCATAATGTGCAGCATGAGTTGCGAAAACTAAATCGTGCCGGCGAGCTATAGCGTCGTCTGGGGGCGCCCCAGGCCAAACGCCTCGGGGGGCTCAAATCGCTGCGCCATTGACCGGGCCAAGACACGCCCTCAAATGCCCCACGACCGCATCGTAGACCGCCCGAATGGGCGCGCTTTTTCGAACCTCCGCGTGCATCACAACCCACATGGGCAATCGGGCCAGCGTGAGCTCGGGCAACACACGTTCAACTTCCTCAAACTCGCGCATAATATTGACCTGCGCGCCGCCAATCCCAAGTCCGGCGCGAATCGCACTTAACTGGGCGAGGTAGTTATCGGTGCGTAGACTGAACTGAATCTGGGTGAGGTCGAGCCCCAATTCCCTCAGGACCGTGTCCACCCGACGCGCTCGGTCATCGCCAATCGCATCGTGACCTTCAAGATCCGCCACCCGAGCAGGGCGCCCGCGCCGCTCGAGATAGGCGCGGCTGGCAAAGAGGCCTACCGCGGCCTCACCCGCCAGCGTGCAGACCAGATCGAGTTGCTTCGGCTGAAAAAGGCGCACCGCAATATCCGCCTCTCGCCGGAGCAAATCAGACGGTCGGTTGTCGACCACCAGCTCAATCGTGAGACCCGGATATTTTTGACGCAGCGCCGCCAGACAGTCCGGCAAGATCTGTACCGCAACCGGCTCGGTCGCCGACAGCCGGACGCTCCCGGACACCTCGCGCGTCATCCCTCCGGCTCTGCGAAAAAAACCATCGACACTCGCCAGAATCTCGCGCGCCGGCGCCATCAGGGCCGCACCTCGCTCCGTTAACTCCAGCCCACGCGCATGACGGATAAATAGCGGCACCGCCAACGCCTCCTCGAGCTGCTGCACCTGCCGACTCACCGTCGGCTGGCTCCTGCCCAATCGCTGCGCCGCCGCCGTCAGACTTCCCGATTCGCCCACGCAAAGAAAGGTACGCAAGAGATCCCAATCCAAGTCATTCATGATTTCTTTTCCAAAGAGATATTCATCAGTGAATAGCAGGCACCGAATATAAACCGATGTCATTCTCAATCGTATGGCTTAGGGTTTGATTCGTAAATATGGCTCGCCTTGCAGATCCACCCAAAACTCATAAACGACCACGGAGACGAATATGTCGACAGCGATGACTGCGAAGCGCGCATTGGTTATCGGAATCACCGGCAGCTTTGGCGGAGCGCTCGCCCACGAACTGCTGGAGCGCGGTTGGAAGGTACGCGCGCTGGTGCGCGATATCGACCGAGCACGCGCGCAACTTGGCACGCCCGAGGGTCTTGAATTTTTGCTCGGCGATGCCCTCGACAAAGAGAGTATGAGCACGGCCGCTCAAGGCTGCGATACGCTCGTCTACGGGTTCAATATCCCTTACGAAAAATGGGATCCGCTCGCGCTTCAGGCGGCTAATATTCTCTGTGAAGTCGCGCTGGCACAGAAACTATGCGTCCTATTCCCCGGCAATATCTACGGGTTTGGTCCCGACTTCGAGCACCCGCTTGCCGAGGACGCCCGGCAAGACGCGCCCACAGCCAAAGGGCGGCTTCGAAATACACTCGAATCCATGCTCGAAGAGGCCGCGGGGCAGGGCGCACAGGTCATTATTATCCGCTGCGGCGACTATTTCGGACCGACCGCCACCGCGTGGTTTGAACAGATTGTCCAAAAAACCAAGGCCGGCGGCCCTATTCGCTATCCAGGTCCCCTCGATATTCCCCACGAATGGGCCTTTCTCCCGGACGTGGCACGCGCCAGCATCGACCTAGCCGAGCGAGCCGGTGATATGGAAGCGTTCGAGGTCTTTCATTTCAGCGGATACCACGCCGATGGCAACGCGCTCGCCGAGGCCATTCGCAGCGCGCTGGGCGATCCGGCGCGCCCGGTGAAATCATTTCCATGGTGGCTTGTGCGGGTGGCCGCGCCTTTTGCAAGATCCCTGCGCGAACTCCTTGAAATGCGCTATCTATGGGAGAAACCCGCACGCCTGGACGACTCAAAGCTCCGGGCATTCATTGGCGAAACTCGCGTCTCGCCGCTTAAGGAGGCCGTGGCGAAAACACTCGGCATCGCGCCATGAGCGCCTCCCGCACGCCGGCCATCTTCAAAACGCTTGCCGAGCGCGGCGCTTCCGCTGTACCGTTCGTCGAAATCGCCGTGATTTTCTAAAATCCAAGGGCCGCAACCGTGCTTCTGAATATCGATACCCATCAAAGCCTTAAGTTCCGCGCTGCCATCGCGCTTATATTGGGCGCGCTATGTCTCACCGGGTGCCCCGAAATCAGCGAGTCCACGGCGGGGCCGGTCGACACCTGCGTGGAGGCGGGCGTGCAGTGCCGGTACGCGCCTGGCAAAATTGGCGTATGCTTTGCGAATACGCACGGCGTCATCGAATGCCGCTCGCAGCATTGAATGGGTTCGATTGCATTATTTAGCGCGTATATCCCGTCTCATGGGCGTTTTATGACCGAAAAACTGAGCATCCGAAAGCTTCGGGAGGAGGATCTCGACGCGCTTTATCGCATCCGTGAGATCGCCTTTCTCGACAATATCAGTCGGACAAATCCGGCGGTCCAGGCGCAGCACCAGGCGCTGCTCCCGTATCGATACGGGCGGTTTCGCGGCGATGAGTTGCTGAGTTCGGCAAGTTGGTACCCGTTTTCGGCGCACGTCGGCGGCGCGGTGCAGGAGGTTGGGGGACTGGCGAGCGTGGTGTCGGCGGCGGCGACGCGCGGGCAGGGGCATGTGCGCGCGTTGCTTGCCCACGGGCTAAAGATGCTGCGCGATGACGGCGTGGGTTGGTCGCTGGAGTATCCCTTTGACACCCGCTATTACCGAAAATTCGGCTGGGAGGTGGTCTCCAACGGGCTCTATGTCCAGGTGCCCATCGCGCGTTTTGCCCGCTTTAAAAGACCCGACGATATTCGGCGCTTTGACGCGCTCGACGAGGCGGCGATGGCGCACCTGAAACGGGTCTATCAGAGCTGGGCGTCGGCCTATAATTTCACGCTCACCCGCGACCAGCGCGTGCGCGATGACTGGCAATTTGTGCTGCAGGGCGCCGCCTGGGAGGCCGTCAAATATCCGAAATTCGTCTTCGCCTTTCCCCATGCCTATGTCGTTGTAATATTTATTGAATCCAAGGAGACCACGCGCCTTATTATAACGGATTACGCGTTTGAGAATCCCGCCGGGCGCGAGGATATCTTCGGGTTCGTCAATCACTTCGCCGGCCAGGCGGATTGCGTGCGCATTCAACTTCCCCAGGACGACCCGCTGTGCATGGAATGGTCGAATTTTGGCATCGCGCACCCGCACCCGCTTCAGGCGCGAATTGTGGACGCCGCCCAGGCGCTCAGCGGTTGGGAGAGCAGGGCGGATATCGCGTTTCGAGTCAAGGTACAGGATGATTTTTGCCCCTGGAATGACGCGGTTTTTCAGGTCGAAACACGTGCCGGAAAGACCCGCGCAACCCGCGTCGGCGCGCCCGCGCAAGTCACAATCAACGTGCGCGCGCTCGCCCAGATCTTAAGTGGCTCGGTGAGTGCCTCGGCCGCCCGGCGCCTAGGATTACTGCATGGTGAGGCGGACGCAATGGCCGCGATCTGTGGGCTGAATTCAAACCCATGTTTTATGGCGATGGCGGATTATTTTTGAGGCGACTTTATGCGCATCGCAGCGCGCGTGAAAATTCCACTTGACGCCCGCCGGGGCGTCGTCTATCTACACGTTTCGCACACGCCACCCGGCAATTTTTAAGTGCGAAATATCTGGCTACGTAGCTCAGTTGGTGAGAGCGAGCGGCTCATATCCGCTAGGTCGGGGGTTCAAATCCCTCCGTAGCTACTAAAATACAAAAACCCCGGTTGTCTTTTAAGACATCCGGGGTTTTTGCTATGTGATGCGAAGTCAGGTTTGATCACCTGGTGAGCCAATAATCGTCGGTTGGATGGTTCCGCATGTTGCGCATACCTGGAGAACCGCACCCACCCGCAACACCTTTACGAAGGGGATATCCGCTGGTACGTTCTTATTGAAATTGCGCATATTATAGTCGGGGCGCCGTGCACCAAGTGGTTCAAATGTCGAATGACCGCCAGATCATGCGGTGTTATGCGCCCGCCGGGCGACCCGACGAGATCGGCCAGCGCCTGGCGC
>Ga0209075_1001094_pt1 | contig 25829 bp, 23 predicted proteins | sample Stecom2011_FD_187523 | JGI IMG/M metagenome (GOLD analysis project Ga0209075, IMG submission 187523) | Agricultural soil microbial communities from Utah to study Nitrogen management - Steer compost 2011 (SPAdes) (version 2) | ecosystem: Environmental > Terrestrial > Soil > Agricultural land...
AAAATTCTTGGCAATGCAAGTGCACTTCCATTTAAGGTATGACAAAGCTGGGTTTTCTTGTTTGCATTTCTGAAACGCAATTTCAAACGGTTGGCTTGGAAGGTTTCGAAAAGAGAAACTGAGCTTACTTCCAACCACTTTTCTTGCGCTGCAGAGAATACTTCAAAATCATAGGTAATTGCAGAAGTAAATCCTAAATCTCCACCACACAAACGTAAAATACGGTATTGTAATCCTAGTTTTTCAAGTAAACCTTTTACATGGTTTACCATTTCTTCTAAAGCTTTTTCAGAATTGTCAGGGTGTTCTATGCGAACCAATTCCACTTTATCAAATTGATGTAAACGGTTTAATCCACGTACGTCACTTCCATATGAACCTGCTTCTCTTCTAAAGTTAGGCGTATAACCTGTCATTTTAATTGAAAAGTCTTCGCCTGGTAGAATAACATCACGGTAGATGTTGGTTAATGGAACTTCTGAAGTTGGAATTAAAAATAAGTTATCCTTTGTAGCATGGTACATTTGACCTTCTTTGTCTGGCAATTGTCCAGTTCCAATCCCACTTGCTTCATTCACCATCAATGGCGGAATATACTCAGTATAACCTGCTTTGTCTGCTTCCATTAAGAAGAAGTTGATCAATGCGCGTTGTAGTTTTGCTCCTTTCCCTTTGTAAAATGGAAATCCAGCACCAGTTACTTTAACTCCTAATTCAAAATCAATGATGTCATATTTTTTGGCCAACTCCCAGTGTGGTAAAGGTGTCCCTGAAAACTGTACTTTTTGTCCGACCTCTTCAACAATTTCGTTATCGTCTTCAGATTTCCCTGCAGGTACGATGTTTTGAGGAACGTTTGGAATATCGTAAAGCAACTCTTGAATTTGCTCTTCTAACTTCGAAACTTCGTCTTTAAGCGTTTGCTCTTTAAGCTTAAACTGTGCTGTTTGTTCTTTTGCTGCATTTGCTTCTTCTATTTTCCCAGCACCCATTAGTTTTCCGATTTCTTTTGAAATCTTATTACTTTCGGATTGAACGGATTCCATCTCAGATTTTTTTGCACGCCATGACTCATCAAGCGCAGTAATCTCGTTAAGTTGTGGACTAAAATCCACGCCACGTTTTTTCAATCCTTCGATAAGGATGTCTTTTTCAGCTCTAATCCTTGTAATTTCCAACATAATGTATCTATTTAGAAAGTGCAAATTTAAGAGTTATTGCTCGAATAACTCGTTCTTGCCTAAGAATTCTTTTATTGATTCAATTTCTCGTGTCTATGGACCAATATTTTGGTTGGGAAATAGGAAACGAAAAACCCAAGTACAGAGACTGAAGCGATGATCATAAATGCATCACTCCATGTGGTTTGCATAGGAAAACTTTCGCCTGGAGCACTAGGCATGGCCACTATACCAAGATAAATTTGAGCAAAGGAAACGGTATATCCGATAATGAGTCCGATAATTACCCCACGACTTACGATCATTAATCCTTCAAAGAAGAAAATGTTAAAGAGTGTACGTTTATCGGCTCCTAAACTATATAAAGTCGTGATGTCTGCTTTCTTTTCTACAAACAACATGGTGATTGATGCAATTAGATTAAAGGAAGCCAAGATGAAAATAAAGACCAAAATGAAATAAACAATCAAACGCTCTGATTGACTGGTTTTGAAAATCAATTCATTTTTTTCAAAGTTGGTTTTAACCTCAAAATCTTCACCCACTATTGATTGGATTTCACGCTTTACTGTGTTGAGCTTGTGTTTTTCATTTACCTCAATATAAAGTGCTGTGATGTCTTCACCATATTCTAATAATTCATTGGCCAAATCATAAGGAATGACCACTTTTTCAGCATTCACTTCACGGTTAAAGTTCATGCGTGCAGAAACATTTAAAATACGAACGTTCAAAGGGTTTTTTCCAGGTCTTAATTTACCTTCTCGCAGTGGAACGTTAAAAGTAATCTGTTCTTGGAAATTATTAGAAACAGGAATGTATCCACCTAGTTTATCCAATAAATAAGCCCCAAAAATTGCTTGAGGAACACCTTCTTCATTATACAGTTGCGGAACTCCATCGACCAAGTGCTCGCTCATTTTAGACATCGATAGAAATGTTGTGTCAACACCTATCATTTGGGCATGTACCCACTTGTCTTCGTGTTTTAAAATAATGACTTCTTCAATGGCACGAGAGGTGTTTTGAACACCTTCAGCAGCACGAATCTTCTCTAAATCTATAAACCCTTGATTAAAGGTTTTTGCTTTCGCAGACCGCACACTAATCGAAGGGTCAAAATCGCTGTATAGTTTTACCACCATTTGCTCAATCCCATTAAACGCTGAAAGAAGAATCACTAAAGCAGCAGTCGAAATGGCAATTCCAACAACACTAATTTTAGTGATGAGATTAATTACATTTCGAGACTTCTTTGCTTTAAAATACCTTCGCGCTATGAATCGAGCAACATTCATGGCTTACTTTTTTAACAATTCATCGATTTTTTCAGCGTAATCTAATGAATCATCAATGTGAAAAGCCAAGTCTGGAATGTGGCGCATATTTTTTAATCTGCGTCCAACATCGCCACGGATTTTCCCTTTGTTGACTTGAATGTTGTGTAATACTTCTTCTTTTGGTGGACCAGCAAAAATGCTTAAGTAAACACGTGCCAAGCTTAAGTCAGGTGTGACACGCACTACAGTAGCTGTAACCATTGCGCCTAAGCACAGTTCACGGGCATTCTGTTGGAATACTTTGGAAACTTCCTCCTGAATAACCTTCTCAATTTTGTTTTGTCTTATTGATCCCATACTACAAAAGTAATGATAATCGTAAACACTTGAACAGTGTTTATTTATTATTGTTGACTTACATTAAACCACGGGTTGATATTTAAGACCGGTTTCTGCTGCACAATTTATTAAACTACCACTCATTTAAACTTGAAATAATCCTATATTTGCCAAGGATGAAACAATTATCAACAATATTTAAGGCCACATTTTTATACAAAGGGAGAGCAATTGCAACCATTGTTTTCAACTTTCTTTATGTAATTTTCAACCTCCTTTCTCTTGTGCTCTTTGTTCCATTTTTACAAGTTATTTTTCCTTCGGAGGAAGTTGAAATAGTGAGCAAACCTACCTTAGAAGGAGAGGGAATAAATGCATACATTGAGTTTTTAAGCGATTCATACAATTACTTCATGACTTCAATGGCCCAGGAGGATCCAAAATATGCTTTGCTATTTGTATGTGTTACTGTAGTGGTTGCGTTTTTCTTTAAAAGTTTGTTTCGTTATTTGGCCATTTATCACCAATCTCAATTGAGAATGGCAGTGGTGAGAGATTACCGCGATAAGTTGTTTAAAAAATCAATGGGTTTACCAATTTCTTTCTTTACGGAAGAGAAAAAAGGAGACTTAATGTCACGCATGAACAATGATGTGAATGAAATTGAAGTAGCGGTTATAGCTGTGTTGGAGTTGGTGTTTAGAGATCCGTTATCCGTAATTATCACCGTAAGTGTTCTGGTGTATTGGAGTCCTGCCTTAACATTGTTTTCCTTTATTTTATTGCCGCTTTCTGCACTGATTATTTCTCAAATTGGAAAGAGTCTAAAGCGTACAGCTAGTAAAGGTCAAAAACAATTGGGCGTATTGTTTTCATTTTTAGATGAATACTTAGGGGGAATTAGAATCGTAAAGGCATTCAATGCTACTGATGAGTCGGTAAGGAAATTTGCTGCCATTAATTTACATCATCAAAGATTATCCACTCGTGCATTTAGAAAACGAGATATTTCCTCTCCGCTGAATGAGTTTTTAGGTGCTGTGGTAATGATTGCCATTGTGTGGTATGGTGGTTCTATGATTTTGGATGGAGAAGCAGGAAGCGGATTCACAGGAAAAGAATTCATCGGCTTTATCATTGTTTTTTCTCAACTTTTAGTTCCTGTGCAGAGTATTGCAAAAAACAGTGCCAACTTAAGTAAAGCTAAAGCAAGTCAGGAAAGAATTGAAGAAATTTTATCTGCAGACGACAAAATACTTGACCCTGAAAATCCGGTGAAAATCCAACCTTTGAAAAAAGGTATTGAATTTAAAAATGTGTCGTTCGCTTACCAATCTGAAATGGTATTGAAAAACCTGAACTTTGAATTGTTGAAAGGAAAGACCGTTGCTCTTGTAGGAGAGTCTGGTAGTGGGAAATCTACAATTGCAGATCTTTTACCACGTTTTTACGATGTTAACACAGGGGAGATTACTTACGATGGCATTAACATCAATCAATTTTCACTACACGATTTACGTGATCAAGTAGGGATTGTAAGTCAAGAATCAATCCTCTTCAACGATACCATCTTCAACAACATCGCATTTGGAATGGACAATGTATCCGAGGAAGATGTGATTCAAGCCGCAAAAATTGCCAACGCACACGATTTCATTTCAGCCATGGAAGACGGTTATCATTCCAATATTGGTGAACGTGGAAATAAGTTATCGGGAGGACAAAAACAACGTGTGAGTATTGCCAGAGCTGTATTGAAGAATCCACCAATTATGATTCTAGATGAAGCCACTTCAGCACTGGATACCGAAAGCGAAAAATTGGTGCAAGATGCCCTAGACAAACTCATGAAGAACAGAACTTCATTGGTTATCGCACACAGGTTGAGTACCATCATGAATGCCGATTTGATTTTGGTGATAAGTAAAGGTGAAATCAAAGAACAAGGAACCCATGATGAACTGTTTCTAATGAGAGGCTTGTATTACAAATTGAGCACAATGCAAGGATTGTAATTATTGAGTTTCCTTGCCTCCTAGAATCTATTGATGAATTCGAGTGATTTCTATGTTTAATTTTTTAATTTCAAGGAATTATTCAACCTAAAACACAAGATTATGCAAGCCAATTTTAAAGTCCTTATTAAATTTATAAGCTTAACAATAGTTTCATTGTTAATGCTGTTCAATGTTTCCTGTGAAAGCGATAAGACTGATTCAAAGCAAACCACAAAAACTAAAGTAAATAAAAAAGAAACTCGTTCTCAACCTATAGTTGCTAGTGCAAGTTTGAATTTTACAAAAAATAATAAACTGGTTGATTTTGAGTGCTACAAGGAAGAAATATATGGAGAGATAAGCATTCAAAATGAAAATGTTATGTATTTAAGATTTAGAACTGTGAATAAAGATGGAACAAAACCAGATGGACCAATAATACAAATTACCCTTAAAAACCCAAATGGATTTGATGAAGGTCAGACTTATTCTTTTTCGGACGACCCTGCTGAAAAAGGATTAATAGTATCTATCAATAGCTCTTGGAAGGATCCAGAACTTTATATGGCAGATAATGATGGTATAAAACAAGGAAGTGGAGAATTAAAAATCACTTCCTTAAGAGAGAACCAAATAGAGGGAGTTTTCAATTTTGAAGTAAAACATATCATAAAAAAAGAAAATAAGGTGATCGTTTCCAACGGAAAGTTTAAGGATAAGATAGTTCAATAAGTACTTCAAGCATCTGATTAGCTTTGTTGTGGATGTATCTTCACTATTCTAATGATTAGAGTCCCCTTTATCAATCAATTTTATGCTTCATATATAGGGTTTTGACTTCTTTTATTGTAAATTTGAGTTAAAACTTATAACTATGAATGAATTCCCAATTTCCAACTTTGTACTCATTGCCATTGCTGTATTTTTAGTGTATGGTATTTTCTTCCTTGTTAAACAACAAACAGCTGCTATTATTGAACGATTCGGAAGGTTCCAATCTGTTAGAGCCTCTGGACTACAACTTAAAATCCCTTTGGTGGATAGAGTAGCAGGGCGCATCAACCTTAAAATCCAACAATTAGATGTGATTGTTGAAACGAAAACAAAAGATGATGTTTTTGTTCGACTAAAAGTATCTGTTCAATTTCAAGTGGTAAAAGACAAGGTTTATGATGCATTTTATAAACTAGAAAATCCACAGTCTCAAATTACCTCTTATGTTTTTGACGTAGTGCGTGCGGAAGTACCTAAAATGATTTTGGACAACGTATTTGAACGCAAAGATGATGTTGCAAACGCCGTAAAATCTGAGCTCAATGAAGCAATGCAAGATTATGGTTTTGACATCATTAAAACTTTAGTTACTGACATTGATCCAGATGAGCAAGTAAAAGAAGCAATGAACAGAATTAATGCTTCAGAGCGTGAAAAAGTGGCGGCTGAATTTGAAGCTGAAGCAGAACGCATTAAAATTGTTGCTAAAGCGAGGGCAGAAGCAGAAAGCAAACGACTGCAAGGTCAAGGTATTGCCGATCAGCGTAGAGAAATTGCGCGCGGACTGGTGGAGAGTGTTGATGTGTTAAATAATGTAGGAATCAATTCACAAGAAGCATCCGCGTTAATTGTCGTTACTCAACATTATGACACATTACAGTCTATAGGTGAAGAAACCAATACCAACCTTATTTTATTGCCCAACTCTCCGCAAGCGGGAAGTGATATGCTGAACAATATGGTGGCCTCATTTACTGCATCAAATCAAATTGGTGAAGCAATGAAAAGAGCAGAGGAGGAAAGCAAAAACAAAAAAAATAAAGACGATAAATAGAAGGGTAATTTGTTGGTTTTAGTAAACAATAATTTGTAAAAATAAATTATGAAAAAAGCAGCTTTAATTTTCGCATTGATTTTCTTTGTTTCCTCTTGTATCAAGAAGGAAAACGGCTTACCTAATGATGCCACAGGGAACAGTGGATTAGCAAAAACTACTCTTGTTGACATTAGCTATGGAAGTCATGTCCGTCAGACCTATGACATTCACCTCCCTGCTGGACGAGATAGTAACACACCAGTTATTTTGATGATACACGGAGGAGCATGGAAAGCTGGACAGAAGGAAGAACTCAACAACTACATTAATATAATCAAAAACAAATGGAGTAAAGTTGCAATCGTTAATATGAATTATCGCTTAGCGAGTAATACAGAGAACATTCATCATAGCGAAATTATGGATGATATTAAAGCTGTAATCGGACAAGTTATTAATTATCAGAATGATTATCAAATCTCAACTAACATGGGAATAGTTGGAGGAAGTGCGGGAGGACAATTGGCAATGATTTATGCATATAAATACAATGATTATAATAATATAAATTGTGTTGGAAATATATTTGGTCCGAGTATCATTAATGACTGGTCTTGGTACGATAGTAACAATCTTTGGTTGGGCTATGTGGGAGATGTTTTGTCTGAATATGTGGGGCAAACCTGGGATAATAACGTATATGAAGGTGTAAGTCCTTATTGGAACGTTACCTCTAATAGTCAACCAACCATTGCTTTTCATGGGAGTCTAGATCCAATTGTACCAGTTTATCAGAGTCAATGGATGCACACTAAATTGAACAATTTAAGTGTGATTAATGAATATCATGAATATGTTGCATTTCATGGTTTTGATAATCCTCAGTCTCAAGATGTAGTTTCAAAAATGGTCACATTTTTTAAGAATCACATTGACTAAATAAGGATAAGCCATCGTTTCGTAGATAACAAATCTTGTTCTATTTATTGGTCTCAAAGATAGTTTAAACTATGCTCCCGATAAGCTATCGGAATTAATGTATCTCTTCCTCCACCTAAGCAAGGAGTGCTGCAAGCCTATGATTACCTGTTGTTTCAGCTATTTTGTAGGCTTATCAATTTAATTTATAGATCCACTATTTTACACTATTTCTAAAAAGATTTATGGAATTCTATTCCCTTCATCATCTAAACGTTGAACCAAAACATAGAAAACATGAAAAAAGTAATAAATTTAATCGCAATAGTTTTGATGGCCAACTTAGGAATGGCACAAGGGTCTTTTGGAGATATCCAAGGACAGTTATTCGAAGTAGCTGAAAAAAACACCCCTGCAATTTTTGCTAAAGTTTGGGTAGAAAGAGGTGCATCTAAATTTGGTGCCGATACTGATGAATCAGGACGTTTTATCATCAACTCTGTTCCTTCTGGAATATATGTGCTCAAAGCCAATTACCTTGGTGATACCATTTCACATACTGTATATGCCAACGTACTAACAGACGGAGTAGCACATTTAGGAAGGGTGAACCTCCATGAAGACGTGACTGAAACAGAAGTGGTGGACATTATTGGACTTACACGTCCATTAATTAGTCATGATGTTGGACAAACTCGAATAGATGCTCTCGATATAATGAAAAGTGCAGCGAAAAATGATTTAAAAACATTGATTTCTAGTCATAACTCTGACATAAAGGTAGATGCTGATGGTCAAATGATGATCAGAGGATCACGAGGAAATGACCTTATTCATTACATTGATGGAGTAAAAACGGGGGAAGTACAAACCATTCCTAGCTCCGCAATTGGTGGAATTACAGTATATACAAGTGCTATTCCAGCTTCTTATGGAGACACCACAGGGGGGGTGATTATCATGGAAACAAAAAGTTATTACGATTTATGGAGAGCATGGAAAATTAAGATGAGCTCCGAACAGTTTTAATTTTATTGAACGGTTGAAGTAGGTGTCTCAAAAAATGGGTAACTGCCGCGTTGTTTTCAAATTTAGAACCAAGTCACATACTTTGGTGTGCTCCTGTTGTTCTTATTCTCAACGCTTTGCATTTCTCTCGTTTTTTGAGACACCTTATAGGTCTAGTGCACAAAATGACTTTTGAGACAGTTGCTTTCTTTTTAATACTGCTCAAAGTTCTAAAATATAAAGTCTCCCTCTTCTTCTTTTAATCAACCAATTGTTTTACTTTTAGGAATATAGAACTAAAAGGACTATTCATGAAGATCAAATTTGCAGGAGCAGCTAAAACAGTTACAGGAAGTAAACACATTATTCAGTTGTGGGACAACAAACAAGTAATGTTAGATTGTGGAATGTATCAAGGAATGGGAAAAGAAACCCACGCTTTGAATTCTGAAGACTTTGCTGATCCTGAATCTATTTCCGCCATCTTATTATCGCATGCGCATATTGATCACTCCGGACTCCTTCCAAAATTTGTAAAAGATGGGTTTAAAGGAGCTATATTTTGTACTGAGGCAACACATGCTTTATGTGAAATTATGCTGCGTGATAGTGCCTATATTCAAGAAGCAGATGTTCGGTATTCTAACAAAAGAAACAGTCGAGAAGGTAAAGAAGCTTATGAACCTTTGTATACACACGAGGATGCTATACAGGCATTAGAACAATTCATTATCATTGAAGAAAATGAAGTTGTACCTATTATTGACGGAATTAAAGCCCGCTTCATTCCCAATGGACACATTCTTGGAAGCGCAGCAATTTTCTTAGAAATTGATGAAATTAGCGAACAACATACCTTGTTGTACACCGCTGATATCGGAAGGTATAATGCGACCTTGATGAAAGACCCTGAACGTCCACCACAAGCCGATTATATTATTTGTGAATCAACTTATGGTGATCGTTTGCATGACCATACTATTGATGCAGAGCAAGAGCTATTGAACACTGCACTTCATACTTTAAAAGAAAAACGAGGAAAGTTAATTATTCCTGCATTTAGTCTAGGACGAACTCAAGAATTGGTTTTCGCATTAAATAAACTCGATTTGCATGGTTTACTTCCTGAGGTTAGAATATTTGTCGATAGTCCCCTCGCCATTGATGCTACCGATATCATGCGAAGGTATTCTAACTTGTTGAATAGAGAGGTAGAACGTTTTAAAAGTGGAACCCGAAGCGATCCGTTTGGATTCAAAAAGTTGATTTATGTAAAAGAGAAACACCATTCTCAACGCATCAACACTTTAGATACACCATGTATTATTATTTCTGCCTCTGGAATGGCTGATGCAGGACGTGTCAAGCACCATATTTATCATGGTATCGAGGAAGCAAAAAACACTATTTTATTTGTGGGATATGCTGAGCCGAATTCATTGGCGGGACGCCTACAAAATGGTGATAAAAAAGTAACCATTTATGGAGATGAACGAAAAGTAAAAGCAGAAATTCAATACATTAAATCATTGAGTGCACATGCTGATTACAAGGAAATGATTCAGTATTTATCAGGAAATAATTCGGGGAAAGTTAAGCGTTTATTTTTAGTTCATGGAGAAGAAAAAGTAAGTGAAAAATTCAAAGAACATTTAAAAGACAATGGATACCACAATGTGGTTATTCCCGATAAAAACTGGACGTTTAGTACATGAAAAAACATATTATATACCATTTAATGGCTCTGCTTTTTATTGCAGGAGCTTGTCAAAACGAAGAAAAGACTCAAATAACGGAGGTTCAAACTCCACCGATGAAAGAACAACTTGTGAATTGGAGTGCAATGAATAGATCTGGTTGGAATAACATGAGTTTTCCGGTTTGGTTCTCTCCCAAACTGATTGATTCTTTAGGAATTGACCATGTTGTTTTAGAGTTTACGAATTTTAACTTCACTGATACTTCTCTCACAGTGAGCGATACCCTACCTTACCAAAAAATCCTTATCGATTTTAGACCAAAAGGAGAGGTTCAAAAGGTTGTCATGAAAGAAATGAGTTCTGGCGTAGAAATCGGAGAGTTCATTTTTAGTTATCAAGCACACATGGATTCTTTTGGGTATTCAGCCCCTGCAGTTTCGAGCAATGTGAAGTACAGAAAAAGTAGCATGCTTTCATTGTTCAATACTTTCCAAGAACTCCAACAGTATCAAAGATTGGTTTTGGTGGAATCAGACAGTTCATTTCTAAATTATCTTGACAAAAGCAGTAAAGAAGAAGTACATCATTATTTCATCCTTGACTCTTCATATTGGAATGTTTCATTTATTGATCAATCCTACACTCCAAAAGGTAAAAACATATTTTATTATGGATCACCAAAAGATTATATTTCCTCTTTTGCGTTGGTAAACTTAGTCGAAAAATCAATGAATGAAGAAAAAACGTATTATCCTACAAAAGTTCTAAAAAGTCAATCTTTTTATATGAATGATTTTGTTACCGAGCGTCATTATACATATGATTCCACGGGAAGATTTACAGGTTTTTTAGACAGTTTAAAAACTTCTGCCAAGGACTTTTTGCATTTAGAAATAGCCGAGGTTAATTATCACAATGACCTTCCAAATAGTTTGCTTTTCTTTAACGAAGAAGATACCTTAAAATCTACCCCAATAAAACGGATTCAATTTCATTATGAATACGAAAAGTAAGGATTAAATTCTGTGAATAATCCCTTCTTCCTCTGGGTGTTCGGTGTTAAGAAATTCATCTAATAATAGGGCAACCTCTTCAGGTGTTCTTAATTCGTTGTTTTCTTTTAACTGAACAAAATCTTGACGTCGAGAAAAGTTTTCATCTTCACTTCCACGAATGTTTGTTTGCATTTTGGTGTCCACAACACCAGGGGCAACATTATAAATTTTCGTCGACTTACCGAGTTCTTTTATTTCTTCGTGTAAAGTCTCAGCAAATAGATCTATTCCGGCTTTAGAAGCACAATATGCACCCCAGGAAGGAACAGGACGTTGACCAGCGCCAGATGTGATGTTAATAATTGTATCCACATTTTCAAAACCAAAGGTTTGAAGAACATAACTACACAGGAATTGTGGAGCTACTAGATTCACCATTGCCATATCAACGTAATGGGTTAGGGTTAATTCATGCGAACGATGAATATCACCAATAATTCCAGCATTATTAATTAAGCGAATAGGATAATTGCTTTTATCCACATGTTCCAGCAATGCGATCTCATGCAATTGCGTTTTATCTGATAAATCGCACTTAACATGCGTGAAATGCTCATGCGAAATGGAGTTGTTTCGAGAAATTCCGATCACATGGTCTCCATTCTTTAAATAAAATTTTGCCAGGGCTTTCCCTATCCCTGATGAGGTTCCGGTTATTATATAAATCATGATTCGTTTACATCAATAAAGCGCTGTACATGTTTTGCTGTTCCAAAAACAACTAGTGTATCACGTGATTCAATCACGGTATCTCCTTTTGGAACCCCAATTACATGTTGCTCGACTTCGTATTGACCTTTCTTTTTTATGTCGTATTCGCGCCTCATGGTTACTAATGTCAATTGATATTTATTTCTAAAATCGATATCTTCTATGGTTCTGTTCAGCGTTCCTTTCGGAGGCTTAATTTCAGCAATTTCATATTCTTCAGAGAGTTGAAGAAAGGATAAAATGGAGGGGTTCAAAAGTTTTTCTCGAATTACAAAAGCCACCTCATCCTCTGGGGTAAGAATTTCTTTGATTCCGATTTTTTCAAGAATCAGTCGTTGATCTGCTCCATTGGCACGTGCAATAATTCTTTTTACACCAAGGTCCATTAAATGAACGGCGGTGAGGACTGTGGCTTCAAAATTTTCACCAATGGCTACAACTGCTGCATCCATGTCTTCTAAATTTTGAGAAGAAAGGACCTTGAAGTCTGTACTGTTTAACGTTACAGCAAAGGCCACATCATCTTTGATGCTCTCGATTTTCTCCTCGTTGTTATCGAAAGCGAAAACTTGAGCTCCTTTTTCAGCAAGTCGCCTAGCGATGTTAGATCCGTACTTTCCAACCCCAATTACTGCAAATTTATTAAACCCCATTTTTGTATATTATATATTTATTATCAATGTTAAGTATCAAACTAAGGCTTGTTTTAAATCGTTGATCAAGTCTTCAGCATCTTCAACACCCACACTTAATCTAATTAAAGAATCCACAATCCCAACTTTTTGACGTTCTTTTGCTGGAATAGCAGCATGTGTCATGGTCGCTGGATGACAAGTTAAAGATTCTACTCCACCCAATGATTCTGCTAAAGAGAACACTTTAAACCTTTCCATTATGGAATGGGCTTCTTTTAAATCGTTCCCTTTTACTGAAAAAGAAATCATACCTCCAAATCCACGCATTTGCTGTTTGGCTATGGCATGACTCGGATGGTCTTCAAAACCTGGCCAATAGACTTTGTCTACTTTTGGATGACCTTTGAGAAAACGAGCGATTTTCTCACCGTTTTCACAATGTCTTTGCATGCGCAAATGAAGTGTTTTTAATCCGCGTAAAACTAAAAAAGAATCCATAGGACCAGTTATTCCACCAGAACTGTTTTGAATTCTATAGATTTCATCCGCTATGGATTGATCATTCATTACCAAAGCACCCATCACTACATCTGAGTGGCCACCCAAATATTTCGTCGCTGAATGCATCACAAGGTCTGCACCTAAATCCATAGGCGATTGAAGATAGGGTGTAGCAAAGGTATTGTCTACCCCCAACATGATATTCGCTTTTTTCGCAATTTTAGCTACCGCTTCAATATCAATAATGTTCATCATTGGGTTGGTCGGTGTTTCAATCCAAATCAGTTTAGTGTTTTTATTGATCGTCTGGCTTAAATTCTTCAAATCATTCATGGACACAAAGTGGAATTTTATACCATATTTGGCATAAACACCTGTAAATATCCTGTAGGAACCGCCATAAAGATCGTCTGTAGTGATTACCTCATCACCAGGATTAAGCATTTTTAATAAGGCATCAATGGCTGCAACTCCACTTCCGAAACAAGCACCATATTTGGCATTTTCCAATTCAGCAATGGCTTTTTCTAAGGCATGGCGGGTTGGATTCAAAGTTCGGGAGTACCCATAACCTTTATGTTGTCCTACTTTTTCTTGGACATATGTACTGGTTTGATAAATTGGAGTCATTATGGCTCCTGTTGCAGGGTCGGGTTCCACTCCGGCGTGAATTGCCTTTGTTCCGAACTTGTACTTTCTTTCTTGCATCTATGATGTTAGATAATTGTGAAACACATACAAATGTAAGAAAAATAGAAGAGAAAGTCATGGTGATGAGCTAGAGGTGTAGTTCTTGGCATTAAGATGTCCTCATTGTTAAATTATTTATTTTAGACTTCTCCTGTTATTTTGACCTAGCACAAATTATTAATTTTAATTCTTACCATTGAAATTGAATAAATTATAAGGGTTTTTTTACTGAAAAGTTTATCTTTGGGAGATGTTACAATTTAACAACTACTAGCTATGGAGTCCTATAGCGCAGAAATGCCAAAAAACGTACTGGCTGATTTCCAGGAAAAAGCGAAATTCAGTTTTGTATGGCGTATAACTATAGTCTTTTCCTTGACTGTTTCGTCAATGGCATTGTACACCTATCTAACTGAAGACAGGTTTTTTTTATTTTATTTAACCGTTGGGATCATCACCAGCTCGTGTTTGGTTTTATTGCATTACTTCAAAAAGTATAAACCAGTAGTTAAAGTACTCCTTCTAACAACTTGTGTTGTTTTGAATATCTCTATTTATACTATTCCTGACGCTCTTCATATCCAAGAAGCTTTATGGATGGTCGTTATAATTTTAACCGCATTTTTCACGCTAGGGAATGTTTGGGGAACGTTTTTCTTGGTTGTCAATACACTTTTGTACGCCATCTATTATAACTTTTTGTTTGCAGGAACAGCAAATCTGAGGTTAACAATCAATACAGATGTTCTATTCTTTATGTCAATTGAGTTTACTATTTCCATGTTTCTTATCGGCTTTGTTATGTACCAATACAGCTTAATCAATCGTTACGCTTTAAAGTACTCTACGGAAGCCTATGAAAATCTAATTAAAGAAAAGCAACTTGTTGAACATCAGAATAAAGAGAAAACGGTTTTACTCCAAGAAATACATCATCGTGTAAAAAACAACTTACAGGTGATTGTGAGTTTATTAAGGATACAGTCTCGAGATTTAAAATCTGAAGAAGCAAAAAACAGTTTTCAAGATGCCATTACTCGTATTTTGACCATGTCTTTGATCCATCAAAAACTTTATGAAAAAGACTCCTTGATGAATCTTGACATTAAAGACTACATCTCTACATTAATTAAAAATCTTATTGAAACCGGGTCTACTCAAGGAAATGTTGAATACGTAGTGACTTCTAGTTTGAAAAGTGTAGGTACTAAAGGGATTGTTCCCTTGGGTTTAATCATTAATGAATTGGTGAGTAACTCACTAAAACACGCTTTTAAAACATCTGGTAAAATAGAGTTAACCCTAACTCCAGATGGAGAAGATGGATTCAAAATGACCTACTATGACAATGGGCGTTGGATTGAAAATGATTCGAGTACTTTTGGCACCCAATTGATAGAGATATTCACTGAACAATTGGATGGTTCTTATGAACGGAAATCTAATGATGAAGGGACGTATTATTATTTCACACTCAAGAAAGAGCCCGTAGAGTAGAATAGCTGCTTTATTGATTTTTTTTGTTAAAATTGTCTCATGGTTTTTAGCAGTAGCTTATTTCTAGTCTACTTCCTGCCTTTGTTCTTGGTGGTGTATCACTTTATCCCAAAAGGATATAAAAACTATATTATTCTAATTGCGAGTATTGCGTTCTACAGTTGGGGCGCGCCACTTTTCGTGTACGTAATCATCAGCTCTACAATCATTGATTTTTACCTGGTAAAAAAAATTCATTTAAGTAAAAAACCTCCTCAACGTAAGCTTTTTTTATCCTTGTCTATTTTTATTAATTTAGGATTACTGCTCTATTTCAAGTATGCTAACTTCTTTGTAGAAAATGTTAATGCACTGCTTGAATCTTTTGGCGCTACGCAATTGGCTTGGACTTCCGTAGCCTTACCTATTGGAATCTCATTTTATACCTTCCAAACTTTAACCTATTCAATAGATGTGTACAGAAGAGTGCACCCACCACTAGAAAAAGTGAGCGATTACTTGCTTTATATTATGTCGTTTCCGCAAATGATTGCTGGTCCTATTGTTCGATTTAGCGCAATCGCCGATCAGATTACCCATCGCGTAGAAACAATAGACGATAAACTGATTGGTTTTTATCGGTTTACCATAGGACTGGCAAAAAAAGTATTGATTGCCAATGTGATGGGAGAACAAGCAGATTTGATTTTCAATAGCGATTTATCAGGACTAAATATGGGGAGTGCTTGGCTAGGAATGATCGCCTATACTTTCCAAATTTACTTCGACTTTTCAGGATACTCGGATATGGCCATTGGTTTGGGAAGGATGATGGGCTTTAGATTTCCGGAGAATTTTGACTCTCCTTATGTGTCAAAAAACATTAGTGAATTTTGGAGACGCTGGCACATTACCTTAGGAGCTTTCATGCGAGATTATTTATATATTCCGCTTGGAGGAAATAGAGTAAATTCAAAATCGCGATTGTACTTTAATTTGTGGATGGTCTTTTTGCTTTCAGGATTATGGCATGGCGCATCATGGAACTTTGTCGTCTGGGGAGCATATCATGGAGCGTTTTTAATTCTCGACCGTGTGTTTTTAATTAACGTTTTGAATAAATTAGGTAAAGTCCCTGCTGTCCTTTTTACTTTTTTAGTGGTTATGATTGGATGGGTAATTTTCCGTTTAGAAAACATGCATGATGTTGGTGTTTATTTATCTAAACTCTTCGACTTCAATTCTTCTTTTGCCATTGATACAATCCCCTCTTTTGTTTTCTGGGTTTTAACTGCCTTTGTCTTTTCATTTCTTACTGCATTCAAAGCTGGGAAAAAGCTAGAGTTGTTTGTTTTTTCGAAAGAATCCTACACTGTTAAATACAATATTGCTTTTACTTTTTTAGCCATCTTTTTGTTTGCCCTTTCCTTGAGCTCAATTACCGCCTCAGGATTCAATCCATTTATTTATTTTAGATTTTAGGAATGAGGGAAAAGAAACAACATATTGTCCTGAAAAAAGTCCTCTTTATCGGAATAGTGACTTTGCTGTTTATTCCGATGCTGCAGCAAAACTTCCGTTTCTTTGAAGTTAAACCTTTATCAGGTGACTTTAAGCAATTAGAAAAACCCTCATTCACAAAAGCAGATTGGTGGAATGGAAAATTCCAAGAGGAATACCAAGCCTATATCAATCAAAAAATGGGCTTCCAACCTCTATTTGTAAGGACGTATAATCAACTCCATTTTTCTTTATTCAATAATCCTAGGGCCAGTGGTGTGATCATCGGAAAGGAAAACTATTTGTTTGAAGAACAATATATTAATTCCTACTTCGGAAAGGATTTTATTGGAACACACCAAATTGAGGAAAAGATCAGAAAACTCAACAAAATCAAAGATACTTTAGCACAAAAAGAGATCAATATTTTACTTGTTTTAGCTCCTGGAAAAGGAAGTTTTTACCCAGAATTTATTCCCGATAGTTACCAGTTTACTGAAAGAACAACCACAAATTATGAAGTTTACAGGAGTGAGATTTTAAAAACAGACTTGCACTTCATCGATTTTAATCAATACTTCATTGAAAATAAAAATACCTCAGCCTATCCGTTGATGGCCAAAACAGGAATTCATTGGAGTAAATATGCAGAATTACTTGTTGCAGATTCTATAATCAATTATGTGAATACCCTCAATGTTGAATTTCAGGCCCCAAAACTATTGATTGGAGAAGTAAAAACCTCAACAAAAATGTGGGATACTGATGGGGATATTGAAAAAGCAATGAATTTACTTTTTAGGATCAGAAACCATGAGATGGCTTATCCAGCATATCAATTTTCAGAAAAAAGCGCTGCAACATCCCCTCGTGTGTTGACCATTGCTGATAGTTTTTATTGGGGATTGTTTAATATTGGCGTCTCCAGAGATGCATTCGATGATGGGCAGTTCTGGTATTATAACCAACAAATTTATCCAGATAGTTTTGAGGCTCCCAAAAATGTGGAAGACATTAACATCATTGAAGAAGTAGAGAAAAATGATGTCGTGATGATTTTAGCCACAGAAGGAAACCTATATAAATTTGCTTTTGGTTTTATAGATCAATTGTATGAGGCGTATTTTCCCACCAATAATTAAACCTATTAATTGCGGGTCAAGCAGTACTTTAAACGCAATTCACCAAAAAATCGATTATATTCGTCAACATTTTTCACTTACATGTGTTAGCATACGAGAATGAAGTCTACTGAAAAATTTGGTACTGCACCTTTGAGCAAATTATTGGCTGAACAAGCGATTCCTGCTGCTGTTGGAATCCTAACGATGTCCATATATGCAATTGTAGACACTATCTATGTTGGTCATTTCGTTGGTCCTGAAGGGATTGGAGCCATTACAGTTGTTTTGCCCATCACTTTTCTGATCTCTAGCATTGGAATGGCTATCGGTGTTGGGGGTTCCTCTGTTTTATCACGAGCATTAGGTGATAAAAACCATCCCAAAGCATTCAAAACTTTTGGAAACCAGGTTATGATGACCATTAGTTTAGCCATTTTCTTTGTCATGATTGGTTCATTCTTTACCGACGACATTATCCATGCTTTTGGAGGAAAAGGAGCCATTGAAGCACCTGCAAGAGACTATTTTAAAATCTTAATTATAGGTGTACCTTTCCTGGCTTGGTCAATGATGAGTAACAATGTAATTCGTGCAGAAGGTTACCCACGTGTAGCCATGTTTGCCATGATTATTCCAGCGCTTTTAAACATCATTTTAGACCCCATATTTATTGTAGGATTAGACATGGGAATAGAAGGAGCGGCATGGGCCACAACAATTTCTTACATGGGAAGTGCTGCATTTACTTTGCGCCACTTTATTTATGGTAAATCAGTCTTAAGAATTTCAGTAGAATATTGCAAACCTTCTTTACCTATTATTAAAGAAATTAGCGCTTTAGGTTCTGTGACTTTGGCGAGGCAAGGAGTCATTAGTGTTTTGGCTGTTGTTTTAAACAATTCACTTTATTTCTATGGCGGAGAACAAGGATTATCTATTTACGGTATAATCAATCGTGTTTTGATGTTCGCTAATTTCCCTGTGCTTGGAATTACCCAAGGATTTGTGCCTATTGTGGGGTATAATTTTGGTGCAAGACTAAAAGACAGAGTACAAAAAATACTCAAGATTTCTATCGCTTGGGCTTCTGGAATCTCTATGCTCTTGTTCATTCTGTTAATGACATTTGCCCCTACCATAGCTTGGCTTTTCACCTCCGACCAAGAGTTGATCAATGAAACAATTCCAGTAATAAGAACCGTATTTTTAGCTACGCCTTTATTGGCCGTGAGTTTAATTATTAGTGCCTATTTTCAAGCCATTGGAAAAGCCGGGCCAGCACTTTTTTTAGCATTAACAAAGCAAGGTATATTCTTAATTCCATTGGTACTTGTATTGCCTTTGTATTTTGGAATCCATGGGATTTGGATGGCTTTCCCCATTGCTGACTTAGGGGCTGCTTTGGTGAGTTTTATTTATTATAAATTGAGTCACCCCAAGTATCCGAAGAAAAGTAAAATTGAAGCACCGCAAGTCGCTGCTTCGGAAATATTAGGAAATGAGTAAAACACTAGAAGAACGTAAATCGGCAGCAGAAACAAGAATTTTTAAAGCTGTTTTTCCCAACACGACCAACCACTACGATACACTTTTTGGAGGAACAGCCCTTCAATTAATGGATGAGGTAGCCTTCATTTGCGCAACGCGCTTTAGTCGTCAGAAAGTGGTGACTGTTAGTTCTGACCGTGTGGATTTTAAAAAGCCAATTCCCAGTGGAACTTTAGTAGAATTGGTTGCGAATGTGGCTAAAGTAGGAAGAACAAGTATCGTTGTTGGAGTAGATATTTTTGTTGAGGAAATGTATTCTCAAAAAAGAGAAAAAGCTGTGCATGGTACCTTTACCATGGTTGCTGTAGATGACAACAAAGAACCTGTTGAAGTAGTGTAGTATTCCATTGGATGTATTTATAAATTGATTCTTTAGGACTTTCTGAATCATGAAATAAACTTAATTTTACAACATGAACACAAAACGCATCGCAATTTTTGCTTCTGGTGGAGGAAGTAACGCCATTAAACTACTTGATTATTTTGAGGACTCAAAAAATGCAGAAGTAGTGGTTTTATTGACCAACAATGAAAGGGCTGGAGTCTTGGATAAAACAGTAGATCGCGTAGATCAAATGATCATCAACAACGAAGGAGCAAACGATGGTGAATTCTTGGTTGAATCAATGAAAGAATTGGGTGTTGATTTCATTGTTTTGGCTGGTTACCTAAGGAAAATCCCCAATGAATTGATTCAAGCATATCCTGAACGCATCATCAATATTCACCCCGCTTTATTGCCAAAATATGGCGGTAAAGGAATGTATGGAATGAATGTTCATCATGCGGTGTTTGCCAATAAGGAAAAAGAATCAGGAATGACGGTTCATTTGGTGAATGAAGTTTACGATGATGGTAAAATTTTGGCCCAATATAAAGTGGAAATAGCTCCAGAAGACAATGCAGAAACCATTCAAAAAAAGGTGCTGGCTTTAGAACATCAATATTTTTCAGAGGTGGTGGAGAATTATATTCAAAACCATTAATAAAAGGAAATGGCGTAGTGACATAAAGCTTTAATGATTTATCATTTCAATAAATTTCACTCAAGCCACTACAATTCCGTATATTTGTGCAATTAAAGAAAATGGATATGTCAAATCAAGAGAAATTTAGTACGAATAAAGCGCCTAAACCTGTTGGATTATACCCACACGCGAGAAGGGCAGGAAATTTACTTTTTTTATCAGGTGTAGGACCACGAACAGCTGGATCAGATGCTTCAGACTCGCAAGTTCCAGGATTGGAGTTAGATAAAAACGGAAATTTCATTCAGTTCGACTTCGAAGCACAATGCCGTCAGGTTTTTGAAAACGTACGCGCCATTTTAGATGCTTCTGGTTCTAGCTGGGACCAACTGATTGATGTTCAGGTTTTCTTGGTCAACATGAAAAGAGACTTTCATACCTATAACAAGATTTATGCGGAGTATTTCAAAGACAATCAACCGTGTAGAACAACAGTGGAGGTTTCGTCATTGCCGACACCTATCGCCATCGAATTAAAATGTATTGCAACAATTGATTAATTAAAATTATGATTGGATTTATTATCAGAGTTATCGTTGCCCTAGCGGCATTAGCATTTAATGTTTATTTATTTTACACCGGATCTTGGGGATGGGGAATCACCATGATATTTCCTTTAGCAATTATCTGGTTGAGCTTTTGGCGTAATGAGAATGTTATCATTGCTTTGTACCAAATGCGTTTGGGTAACCAAGAAAAAGCATGGAAAGCTTTAAACCGAATTAAATCACCACAATTCTTACCCAAAAAGCAGCATGCCTACGTACTTTATTTGAAAGGAATGTTGGGTTTACAACAAGACCTTGGATTTGCACAATGTGAGCAGTTGATCCGTAAAGGATTGAGTATGGGGTTGAGAACTAAACAAGACCAAGCGGTTGCAAATATGCAGTTGGCTGGTATTTGCATGCAAACAGGACGTAAGAATGAAGCGAAAATGTTACTGGCTGAAGCAAAGAAACTAGACGCCAACAATATGCTAAAAGAGCAAATCAGTACCATGAATAAACAAATGGGAATGGTGGCTTCACGTAACCAAATGCGTATGGCACAAATGCACAAAGGCAGAAAAAAAATGCCGAGAAAAAGGTAAAAAATGGCAGAGGATCTCAACATTCATAAAGGAACAAAAGAGGAAAAGTACAAAACACTCCTTCCTCAACTTAAAGCGCTATGTGAAGGAGAGCCTAATTCAATTGCGAACCTTGCAAATGTTGCTGCAGCTATAAAACAAAGCTTTGATTACTACTGGGTAGGTTTTTATTGGGTAATTAATGACGAATTGGTGCTTGGTCCCTTTCAAGGTCCAATTGCTTGTACCCGAATTAAAAAAGGTAAAGGCGTTTGCGGAAGTGCTTGGGAAAAAGCAGAAACTATTTTAGTAGATAATGTTGATGAATTTCCAGGTCATATCGCCTGCAGTAGCTTGTCAAAATCTGAAATTGTCGTTCCTTTAATCCAAAACAACGAGGTGATTGGTGTTCTAGATGTAGATCATGATGAACTCAATACCTTCGATGAGATCGATTCCAAATACTTAAATAAGATTTGTTCATGGCTCGTATCTATTTTATAATTATATCAATAGTCGCCCTATTATTGACTTCATGTGGTCAGGTAGGATCTATTACAGGTGGCGAAAAAGACATCACTGCCCCAAGAATAATTATAGATAAGGTTCAGCCACCGATGGGAAGTACAAACACTTTTCCACAACAAATCAGTATTCCTTTTGATGAGTTTATAGAGTTAAATAAACCCGCAGAAAATATCAAAGTAACACCTTCGGATGTTAAACTAGACTACGTCATTAAAAAGAAAACACTCGTTTTAACTGTAAAAGAAGGAAAGTGGGCAGAGAACACCACTTATACTGTTTATTTAAATCATGCGGTAAAAGACATTACAGAATCCAATGATTCTATTATTGCTTATGTATTTTCTACAGGAAACTTTTTGGATTCTTTGCAAACTGCTGTTCAGGTCAATGACGCCTATACAGGAAAGCCACTTGAGGGAATAACTGTAGGCTTATACAATTCACCTTTGATGGACGATACGAGTAAATCCGAACCAAGGTATTATGCAGCAACAAACACTGAAGGAATTGCAACTTTTCATAACATAAAAGATGCGGATTTCTACATTTATGCCTTTGATGATGAAAACAGAAACAACCGTTTAGACGCTACTGAAAAAAGAGCCGCTTTAAAAGGTCCTGCAACTCTAGATACGGCAATTACGGTTGGTCCAATTATTCGCCTAATGCCACCGAAAAGCAATGCGCTTGTGATTGTAAATAATGATGTTTTGCCCACAGCAAGTTGGTGTATAGGTTTCAATCGTGCTTTGCAATCTGAAGAACGATTTGAGTTTTTGTCTCCTTTTCCAAATCACGTGGTATGGAATAAAAGAGGTGATTCTTTAACCGCTTTCTATGAAACGACAAAAAAATCAGGAGCATTTAAAGCCGTAGTTCATTCAAGTGAATTGAAAGACACCATTTCAAAAAAGTACTTTTTTAAGGAAGAATTAAAGTTGAATGTGGAAACCAATCTTGTGAATAAACAATTGGCTCCTAACGACACTTTGAAACTAAGCTTCAATGAGCCAATCCAAAAAGTTGACTACGATAAAATTCAAATGGAAGCAATTGCAGAAGGAGATTCTTTGAGAAAACCCTTGATTTTCCAATTGGATACTATTTCCCCAACTGAAATTGCTTTTGTTTTTGAAAGGACAAATCAGGAAAAATTGTTCTTAAGTATTCCTCCCGATGGCATCGCTGGACAGAATTTTAGTTTGGTGGATAGTTTAAAACTTGACTTTACACTTCAAGGTGTAAAAGAAACAGGAAACATGATTGTTGAATTTGATACCATTCCTGAATACGGAATTTTGTATATTGAAAATCAAAACACTAAAAAGAAAATTGAAGTTGTGTTTGATGGCGTAGAAAAGAACAGTCACCGCATTGATTTTTTACAAGCAGGAAAATATAATTTCTATTATCTTTATGATCAAGACAGGAACGGAAAATGGTCAACCGGTTCAATTTTTAAAGATGAAACACCAGAGGAAATAATTTGGTTTACTGATGTTTCTACAATTAGAGCGAATTGGGATGTGAAAACTAAATTGAGCATTAAGAAGGTAAAGCCCGAAGAAGCGCCTGAAATTGATGATTAATTAACGAAGAACATAAGTTTGTTTCTCACTACTTGACTACATGAAACTAAATATATGAAACATTACAAATGCAGGTTGTTGCTTCTTTTCGTATTTTTTCAATGTTCTCATTTAGCCATTGCTAAAGTTCCCCTATTTGGTTTTAATAATTCGGAAGAAGAAGTACTTAATATAGATCATTTTGAACAAGCTTTAACCCGTTTAGTTTATCTTGATTCTATTCAAGAAATAGATAGTTTAATTCAATATATCCCTAAAGCAAAAGCCCTTTGTGGAAGAATTAATAAGTTTAAAACTAAAGACTTTGAACTATTAAATGCGGTTGGAGATGTATATGATTACATTGCCTATTGGCATTATAAAAACAATCAATTAACAGATGCTTTGGTCGATTTTACGCATGCGCATAAGATTTATCTTCATACAGGAAACAAAAGAAGCGAAGCAACAGCATTAAATAACAAAGCGGTAATTTATTCTACTTTAGGAAACAAAATTGAGTCTTTAAAGAACTTTCACAAGACCATAAATATATTTTTAGACTTGGGCGATTCAACAGGAATAGTTACAAGTTATAGCAATATTGCGAAAATTTATAGGCAGCAAAAAGACTTTCAAAGTGCGCAAAATTATCTAGAAAAAGCTGGGGATATTGTTCGAAATATGAATAAGCCTTTATTGTTGAGTCGTATCATTAATGGATTAGGTGGAATAAAGAGAGAAATGGGGGAGCTGGAACTAGCATTGTCTTTATACCGTGAAGCCCTTGCATTAACAAAGTCTGCTGGGAACCAAGTATTGACTGCGCAGATACTCAATAATATTGGTGTAGTATACCTTGAAAAAGAAGATTACAAAGAAGCATTAAAGTATTTTGAGGAGTCTTATGAAATGGCCAATTCAATCAACTCTGAACCTGGAAAAGGCCATACCTTAAACAACCTGGCGAAATACTACACTAAAAACAACAATACTGAAAAGGCATTAGACTATGCAAAGGAGGCTTTAAAAATTGGAAAGACGATAAAAAATGATGAGATCATACGAAAATCTACAGCGTTGATTTTTGAAATTTACCAAAGTCAAGAAAATTGGAAAGAAGCGTTTATTTATCAAGAACTTTTGATGAAGCAAAATCAAGCAATTGAAAAGAATGCGATTGATCAAGTAGCGCAACAAGAATTAATTCGATTAAAACTCGAAAATGATCGTTTTTTGGCAGAAACAGAACTGGCTAAACAAACTATAGCTATTGAAAAAAAGAACCAAAGACAATCTATACTCTACATTCTTCTTGGAGTGTTATTCGTGCTATTGCTGGTGGCGCTTTTTATTATTTATTTGCGCTTGCGTTCTTCTAGAGAAAGAAATAAATACATCACCAGACAAAGTGAAGAACGAAAACTATTGCTCAAAGAAGTTCACCACAGGGTGAAGAACAACTTCCAAATTGTTTCCAGTATGCTTAGACTTCAGTCTTATAATTTTGACAATGAAGAACTGAGGTTGAACTTTGATGAAGCTGTGAATAGAATTAATGCCATGGCCATTGTACATGATGCTATTTACCGACAAGAAAAATTTAAAGACATCGATTCTAAAACTTATCTTGAAAAACTTATTGAACAACTAAAGAATACTGGAGATCATCGGGTGTTGTTTGAAGTGGATTCAGAAGAAATTCCATTTAAAATTGAAACCTTGATAAATCTTGGGATTGCACTCAATGAAATGATTACCAATTCCTTTAAGCACGCCTTTAATCAAGATAATATTCAACCTAAAATCTTTATTTCGTTTCATGCTATTGGGGAAAAAGAATATGAAATCAACTATAAAGACAATGGAATAGGAATCAGTAAAGAAACTTACACTTCTAATTTTGGTATGGATTTAATAGAAACCATTTTTGAAAACTACGAAGGAGAAATAAAGTTGGTTGAAGATCAGGAATGGAATACTTCTATCAAGATTACCTTTAAGGAGTTTTAAGGAGTTTTTAATGCTTTTTAAGCGTCTTTCTCACCACATCTAGATAACTTGCTCCAAATAAATTAAGGTGGACCAAATTGGGGTACAATTGAAAAAGTTTGACTCTTTCTTCCCAGTCTTTAACCAATGGATATACTTCCTGATAAG
>Ga0209075_1001095_pt1 | contig 25792 bp, 18 predicted proteins | sample Stecom2011_FD_187523 | JGI IMG/M metagenome (GOLD analysis project Ga0209075, IMG submission 187523) | Agricultural soil microbial communities from Utah to study Nitrogen management - Steer compost 2011 (SPAdes) (version 2) | ecosystem: Environmental > Terrestrial > Soil > Agricultural land...
TCTGCGTTGTCTTTAGTGATCTGCCCTTCTAAAGCAGCTGGAATCAAAATATCTGTTTCAATCGCCCAGAACTCATCTGCAGCAATCGCTGTGGTATTGGCTGCGCCACCCACACCACCGGTCTGCTGTACATGCTCAAGTAACGCAGGCACATCTAAACCGTTGGCATCATAGATAGTGCCAGTATGATCTTGTACAGCAACAATTTTAGCACCGACTTCAGTGAATAAGCGCGCAGCAGTGCCGCCCACGTTACCAAAGCCTTGAATACTGATGCGCGCGCCTTGCAAGTCGATGCCTGCATCTTTGGCTGCTGCCACACCGACAATAAACACACCGCGACCAGTGGCTTCAACGCGGCCTAAACTGCCACCCAAAGCGATAGGCTTGCCGGTGACAATACCCGGCTGAGTTGCGCCTGCATGCATCGAATAGGTGTCCATCATCCACGCCATGGTTTGTGCATTGGTGTTGACATCAGGACCAGGTATATCTTTATTAACACCAATAATTGAACTGATCTCATTGGTGTAACGACGGGTAATGCGCTCCATCTCACCTTGCGAGTACTTGCGTGGATCAACACGAATACCGCCTTTAGCACCGCCGTAGGGCAAGCCAACCACGGCAGTTTTCACCGACATCCAGGCAGATAGCGCCATCACTTCAGACAAAGTGACATCTTGGTGATAACGCACACCACCTTTACCTGGCCCACGGTTTAAGCTGTGCTGCACACGATAACCTTCAAAATGAGCAATACTGCCATCATCTAAACGCACAGGCACATCAACTATTAAGCTGCGCTCTGGGTGCTTTAAAGTATCTGTCCACTTACTGAGTTCGCCCATATAAGGTGCAACACGATCCACCTGCTCGAGGAAAACACCCCAAGGTCCTGGATTGTCGGGTGATAAATACGAAGGCAGATGCGAGGTGATTTGTTGTGGCATGATTTAAACCTTGATCGTTATAAGAATATTGGCCGCCAGCTAAAGTGACCGTACAAAGCCGCGCATTTTAGCGGATAACATCGTGACTGACTCGTCAGAATCTAATATAAATTGTAAATAACGCCAGAAAATGAACAAAACTCTTCAAAAAAACCGCTGAAAGGCGCATGGCTATCGGCATACTTAGCGATTTAGACAATTTCAAGAAACATCATACGAAAACTCTATTAGCATTCATTCACAGCACTTTTAAGCTACTGTATCGTCTATTAACCCGCTAGTATCGGTTGCTATATGCAGCATTTTAGCCAGCGCATGACGCATTTTTCCTAAAAAAATAAGGGTCTGCAATGTCCGCTCACGATGTCTTTCCTTACCTCAACCTTCTCTATGAGCAAGGTGGCTCTGACATGTATTTTAGTGTCGGTGCTGTGCCACAAATGAAAGTAGAGGGTGTGTCGCGAGCCATTGGTAAGCAAGCTTTGCCTGCTTCATCGGTACAGCAAATGGCGTATCAGTTGATGACGCAAAAGCAAATTGCTGATTTCGAACGCGATCTGGAAATGAATCTTGCCGTTGGTGTGCAAAACTCAGGGCGCTTTCGGGTTAACGTGTTTTATCAGCGTGGTGAAGTGTCGATGGTGGTCAGGTACATCAAAAGCGTCATACCGGACTTCACCACCCTAGGCTTGCCGATCATGCTTGAGCGTTTATCGATGCTCAGCCGCGGCTTAATCCTCGTTACCGGAGCAGCAGGCTCAGGCAAGTCAACCACCTTGGCATCGATGTTGGATTATCGGAATACCCATGCTGGTGGTCATATTTTATGCATTGAAGATCCAATTGAATTTTTGCATAAGCATAAACAGTCGGTGGTCAATCAGCGCGAAGTTGGATTGGATACTCACAGCTTTGCTTCCGCCCTGCATAACGCCTTACGGGAAGCGCCAGACGTCATTATGATTGGCGAGATCCGTGACTTAGACACCATGCAGCATGCTTTGCATTACGCTGAAACAGGTCACTTATGTGTGGCCACCTTACACGCCACCAGCACCACGCATGCCCTAGAGCGTATTGCTCGCTTTTTCCCTGAAGATGCGCGCCGCCAAGTTCTAGCCGATGTTTCGCAAAACCTCGTGGCCATTATTGGTCAACGCTTAATACCGGGGCTTGAACAAAAGCGCGTGGCTGCAATTGAACTGATGCTCGGCACCCCTTACATCAAAGATTTAATTTTACGCGACCAACTTGATGAGCTAAAAAGCGCGATTGCTCGCTCACAAGAACAAGGTCTACAAACCTTTGACCAGCAACTCTATGTGCTCTATAGCGCAGGGCGTATTAGCCTTGATGAAGCATTAAAGTTCGCCGACTCAAAAACTGATCTGACTTTAAAGATCAAATTAGAACGCGGTTTTACCGATGATGGTTCTGACTCCTTTGGAATGTCTTAACCTGTACCACACAGTGCAAAAAGTGACCAACAGCATAACCATAGACGCTCAATAACGTCTTAGTCGATATAAATAGTCACATAATATTTTGCTCAAAATGATTGCGGAGTTTTTAATGAATAACCCAGCACAACTGTTTCAACCTTTCCAAATCGGCCCAGTAAACTTGCCTTCACGCATCGTGATGGCACCGATGACTCGCTCATTTTCTCCAGGCGGCGTACCCAACCCGCTGGTGGTTGAGTATTACCGCAAACGCGCCGCCGCTGGCGTAGGCTTGATCATCACCGAAGGCACCACAGTCAATCATTGCGCAGCAAATGGCTATCCTAATGTGCCGCGCTTTTACGGCGACGATGCGTTAGCTGGCTGGAAAAAAGTAGTGGATGCAGTGCATAGCGCTGGCGGTAAAATCATGCCGCAGCTTTGGCATGTGGGTAATGTCCGTCGCTTAGGCACTGAGCCCGACGCTAGCGTTCCGGGTTACGGGCCGATGGAGAAGCATAAGGACGGTAAAAAAATCGTCCATGGCATGACTCAAGCCGATATTGATGAAGTGGTTGCAGCGTTTGCCCAGGCGGCTAAAGATGCGCAAGCCATTGGTATGGATGGCGCCGAAATACATGGTGCCCATGGTTACTTAATTGATCAGTTTTTCTGGGAAGGTAGCAACCAGCGCACCGACAACTACGGCGGCAGTATGGCTAACCGTGGTCGTTTTGCAGTAGAAATCATCCAAGCTGTACGCGCGGCGGTTGGCCCTGACTTCCCTATTATCTTCCGTTTCTCACAATGGAAACAGCAAGATTACACTGCACGTCTGGCGCAGAACCCTGAAGAGCTAAAATCCTTCTTGCAACCTTTAAGCGATGCTGGCGTGGATATTTTCCACTGTTCAACACGTCGCTTCTGGGAACCTGAGTTTGCTGAGTCCGAGCTCAATCTAGCCGGCTGGACCCGCCAACTCACAGGCAAACCCACCATTACCGTTGGCAGTGTTGGTCTTGATGGTAGCGAGTTCACCAGCTTTATGACCAATACTAAAGAAATCGCGCAACCTGCTAGCTTAGATGCGTTATTGACCCGTTTTAACGCGCAAGAGTTTGATTTAGTAGCGGTGGGTCGCGCTTTACTGGTCGACCCAGAGTGGGCGGAAAAAGTACGCGATGGTCGTCAAGATGAAATCCTGCCATTTAGCCGTAATGCATTAGCCAGTCTTTCTTAACAAGTCGACTCTACGGTGCGCAATAGTACGCACCGTAGAGCCTTTGTCTTGCAGTGCAAATTTTACCGCTACTTAATTATTCGTCAGCGCCTTCGCGGTCACGATAGCCTAATAAGTACAAAATACCGTCTAGGCCCAGTGTCGAAATCGCCTGACGGGCAGACTGCTTAACCATTGGTTTGGCTCGAAAAGCCACACCTAATCCAGCTAAACCGAGCATCGGTAAATCATTTGCACCATCACCAACGGCAATAGTTTGCTCTAAACGCAAGCCTTCCATCTCAGTCAGTTCGCGCAATAAGTCTGCTTTACGCTGCGCATCAACAATGGGCTCAATAGCGCGTCCAGTTAACTTGCCGTCGACAATTTCCAGCTCGTTGGCATAAACATAATCAATGCCTAAGCGTGCTTGTAGTTGTTTGGCAAAGTAAGTGAAACCGCCAGACAATATCGCGGTTTTATAGCCCAGTCGCTTCAATTCGGTGAACAGCATCTCCGCACCTTCGGTCAGGCGTAAGGATGCACCAATCTCTGCCAGCACATCTTCTGATAAGCCCTCAAGCAATGCTAAGCGCTCTTTAAAACTGGCTTTAAAATCCAACTCTCCCTGCATCGCCCGCTCAGTGATCTCAGCAACTTGTGCACCGACTCCGGCTGCTTTGGCTAATTCGTCAATCACTTCCGCTTCAATCAGCGTCGAGTCCATATCAAAGACAGCAAGACGACGGTTACGACGGAAAACTGTATCACGCTGGAAGGCAATATCAACATTGAGCTCTTGTGCAACACTTAGAAACTCAGCACGCAAGGCCGCGGCATCAGCAGGTTCGCCACGCACCGAGAACTCGATGCAACCCTTGCCTTGGCTCTCTGGGGTATCCAGCGGCATACGACCGGACAAGCGATCAATATGGTCAATATTTAACCCGTATTGCGCAGTAATCGCACTCACTCGTTGTAATTGCTCAGCAGTGACCTGGCGCGTCAATAAGGTCACGATATAACGGGTTTTACCTTGACCAGCCACCCATTGCTGGTAATCATCTTCCGAAACAGGGGTAAAGCGCACTTGCTGATCAAGCTTATAACCGGTGAACAGTACATCTTTCAGCACAGCCGAGGCTTGCTCAGTGCTAGGAATCTCCACCAGAATGCCAAAGGACAAGGTGTTATGGATAACAGCCTGACCAATATCCAAAATTTTCACACCACTGTGCGCCAACACACCGGTAATAGCGGCGGTTAACCCCGGACGGTCTTCACCTGTGATGTTAATCAGGACAATTTCGCGCACGGTGCTTTCTCCGCAGATAAAAAGAGGCATTCTAGCCATTTAATCGCTCTACGTGCAGTCCTTTTGCTTGTTCTATAACTTGTGCCCGTTATACTTTGCCATTATCGCATCGGCTACAAACCCATTACTGAGCAATTTATATTTTTTAGCATCTTAATTTTAATTGGAAAATCTTTTTATGCCGCTCGAATCCACTCCGCTAAGACGTGTCAGCATTGCTTCACGGATTAGCAGTTATAGCGTTTTAATTATAGCGATGTGCTTGATAGCCTTTGTATGGTTGATGCACACACAGCTGAAGTGGTCAGTGCAGCAACAAGCGGATGCTTTGGGACAAAGTTTGCTTAAGCAAACCAGCATGACTGCAGAAAGTGCTTTATCCGCCAATGATGCGCTGAGCCTTGCTGTGTTATTGCGCGAATTGGTTAACAACCCTTATGTTAAGCATGCCGCAATTTATAGCGTAGACAATCGTGTTCTCGCTGAAGCAGGACTGCGGCCAAAATCAAGCATCGCAGAGCAAGGTTTTTACTCACAGCAACTGTCATTTCAAGATGTCATTGCTGGCACTCTACATTTACATATCGATATCAATAAATTACGCGAACCGCTGCAGACCAGCCTACAAAGCATGGCTGTGTTAGGCGCTGTGCTGCTGGTTTTGGCAATATTTTTATCAATGCATTTGGCTCGCTCAATCGCTTTGCCTTTACAGCACTTAAGTAACTGGCTGATTAATCCAGTACCTCCTGCGCCACACACGCAGCGTCCTGATGAAATTGGCTTACTAGCACGCCAGCTTAACGAATATTTTATTGTTGACACCTTAAGCGAAGACATCCCTACGCTCGAGCCAATCCTCGCCAATGAGCGCAAAAAAACAGCAGCAAATAACGCCGACACGGATCTTGCAGAGGACGATGACAGCGAAGATTTTAGTTACAACTCAGTACTCGACACCATCCCGCTCAGCGCACTAGATAGCGCTCTCCCACATGCGCCACAGCAGCTAATCGAGCGCACGACAATCTTAGCGGTTGAATTTGGCAACCTTGAGCAATTGCGCCAATTACCACAAGAGCGCTTAATCGGCCTATTAAAGAAATACCGACACGCGGTTGAGCAATCGGCAATGCTTTACGGCGGTCAGTTACATACTTTAACCGACGGCCGCAGCTTAATTAGTTTCCATTCTGATAACGCTGAATACCCACGTAACGCGCTGTGCTGCGGCGAACTGCTGCGCGCTTTTGGCCATGCCTTACAGATTGAAGTGGCCGACAGCGGCATTGCTTTGCATTTACAACTGGGTTTAAGCGAAGGTTTGCCAATGAAGGATATGTCGCTGGGCGAGTTGTTGCTTAGCGAAAGTGCACAGGCAGCGCTAGAACTTAGCTTACACAGTCGTAATCTTTTACTGCTGAGCAATCAGTTAGCAGAAAACAGCAGCATTGTTGCATGCTCACGAGTACGCATGATTGCTAAACCGGATAACGCCAGCTGTGTGGAGTCGCTGCTTAACCCTTATCCAGCCTTACTGCAAAACCAATTGCAGCACTTGCAAAAAAACACCCCAAGTTAAGAAGTAGCGCTACTGCATAACATCTGCAGTAGCGCCCCTGCTCACACTTTAAAAGCGATACACTTCCTGCTCGCGAACGGGCTCAACCACAGGAATGTTGATTGATTCTACTTTTTCTGTAGCCGGTTTTTTCGTACTCACAGCCGCAGTTGGTTTGCGTGCAGGACTGACTGTTTGCTCTGGAAAAGCATCCTGCAGTGCCGCGACCAACTGCTTGGAAAGCTGACCGAGCAACTGACTTTGCGCACGGACTTGATCAGCGACTTCACCATTATGTGCTTCTTCAAAACGTAAGACGCGGCTGTTACGCAAGCTGCCTTTTGCATCGAGCAAACGCCACTGCGCTTCCAACACCGCAGGCTGTTGTACGCCTGAATCTAAGCGACTAATACTTAGTACCACTTGTGCTTGCGCTTCTATACCAACACGGTCCGGATATAACGCAATGCGGCTGCTACCCAACTGCGCAGACACTTGGCGCAGCAGTAACTGGCCAATGTCATCTTGCAGACTGCCCGCCCAGCGCGCTTGCTGACTAAGACTTAAACTGCCATCTGCCTCACGCTGTAACACATTCTCACGCTGTAAATAATCAGCAACGCGCAAAGGTCCTAACAGCACAGTGATATTGTTATCACGACTGGCTGTCTCAGTAGTCGACTGCTGTAACTGGTAAAAAGTGGCCGGCGGCGCAATGCTACAGCCGACTGAGCCAAACGCTAAAACCCCTACGATGGCTATACCCAGTGGCAAGCGCATTAACTGTTTCATATCTTCACCGTTTCTTGCCAAATATAATCGATTGTGGTTGCTGCTCTAAGCTTTCAGCTGTGCGCTGTAATGCTTTACTGGCTTGCCCAAGGTCTTGTAAAGACTGCAGCAACTCATATTGTAATTCTGATTGTGGACCCAAACTGCGGCGACCATCACTGACCATGCCATCCATTTGTTGCAAAGCATCACGAGCACTCTGCGCAGCATGACGCACATCCACTAAAGCCTCTTTCAACTCGATACTGCCGCTGTGAACATTATCCAACATTCCAGGCAGACGTTGTTGTAATTGCTGGCTGATTTTTTCAAAATTGGCCAAAGAAACACTCAAGCTCTGCAGACTTGCTTGGGTTTGCGGTGCAGAAGCTAAACGCTCAAAAGCCAGCAAGGTTTTATTAGCAGCCTCTAGAGTGTCCTTAAGAGGCATTTCTTTAAAACCTTTAGCCAAGTCTCGTAGCACATCGGCGATTTGATCAATACGCGACGGCACCGTCGGAATCGCTGGCAAATCGAGAATGTGTGGATCACGTATATAGCCTGGCTGATCTGGGAAAAAGTCTAAGGCAACAATGGCTTTACCCGTCAGCAAACTTGGTGTTTGCAATTGTGCACGCAAGCCCCGTTCAACTAAGGGTTCAATTGAATGATCAAAGCCACGATCTTTCTTTTTGCTGCGTGCACTTTCCGAATTAATGCGAATGGTGACTGGCATCACCACATCATTCAACGTGCGGTCATAGGATAAATTAATTTGCTGCACATTACCCACTTTCACCCCACGGTAAGTCACGTCAGCCCCAACATCCAGCCCATCCAGGGCTCCAGTAAAGTACACTACATATTCAACCGGTCGACTTAGAAGGCTATCACGACTCAACAACAGCAAGCCTGCAACCAGCAAGGCCACACCGCCCAATAAAAATGCACCAATCAAAAAAGGTTTGCGTGATTCACTCATTGTATTACCTCGTTTTTTGCCGCTTCACCGCGCCGTAAAAAGCGCTGCACTGTCTCTGGACCATGCTCTAGCAAGTCAGCTAAAGGCCCTAAGGCAATTTGCGTACGGGTTTTATTATCTAAAAACAAACAGGTGTCAGCGACCGCATAAATACTGGGTAACTCATGGGTGACCAAAACAATGCTGGATCCTAAGCTATCGCGCAGCTGCAAGATCAGTTCATCTAGCGCCATCGAGCTCAAAGGATCAAGCCCTGCCGAAGGCTCATCAAAAAACAAAACTTGCGGATCTAATGCCAGCGCACGCGCCAAGGCCGCACGCTTACGCATACCACCAGAGAGTTCAGCTGGATACAACTCATCACAACCAGATAAGCCAACTAATGCCAACTTAATTGCCGCCAATTCGCGTAAATCTGCTGCAGTTAACTCTGGCCGCCAAGTACTCAAAGGTAAGCAAATATTCTCCCTAAGGGTCATCCCGCCCCACAGCGCACCATTTTGATATAACACGCCAAAATGTTGCTGTAAGTTGGCGCGGCTGTCAGCATCACGCGCCCAAAAGTCCTCTCCTTGAAAAAATACGCGCCCAGCTAAAGGCGCCTGCAAACCAATCAAATGGCGCAGCAGCGTGCTTTTTCCGCAACCACTGCCGCCCATAATGACAAAGACTTCGCCTTGTTTGATACTGAAATTGAGATCACGCTGAATCACTAAAGAGCCATAACCGGCACTCAGGTTATCTGCAACTAATACGCCTTCACTCATGCTTAGATCCCCAACTGCGTGCAAATGAGGGTAATCACCGCATCACTAATCACTAATGCAACAATGATGCTTACCACCGCATTGGTAGTGGCTTGGCCAACTGCTTGAGCATTACGTCCACAAGACAAACCGTAATAACATCCAATCAAACCAATCAGCACGGCAAAGACCAGGCTTTTAAACAATCCAATTAAAAAGTCAGTCAGCGTCAGCATTTCTAAACTTTGATTTAGGTATTGCGAGGCGGAAATATCAAACAGACCAGCGCCAATCACAAAACCGCCAAACACACCTAACGCATCAGCAAAGACAGTTAAAATCGGCATACTCACCAGTAAAGCCAGTAAGCGCGGCAGGATCAGAAATTCTAAGGGAGGAAAACCAAAAGTTTTTAGCGCATCAATTTCTTCATTGGCTTGCATACTTCCGATCTCTGCCGCATAAGCGGCACCAGTACGACCAGCCATGATCACGGCAGTCATCAGCGCGCCCATTTCACGGGTCATGCCAATCGCCACCATATTAGCGATATACAACTGCGCACCAAAGGCTTCGAGTTGTGCAGCGCCAACAAAAGCTAAAATCAAACCAATTAAACTGGCAATCAAAGCCACAATAGGTAAAGCGCCTGGACCACATTGTTGAAATGCCATCCAAAAATCACTCATACGCATCCGTGCCTTGCCCGCAAACAGACGGCCAATGGCTTGAATCACCTCACCAATAAAGACGCAAGAATTGGTTACCGCGGTGCTTACAGCTAGCGCGCCAAGTCCCAGCCGTGCAACCCAGCCATAGACGGGCTTATCCGCTTCTTTAGCTTGAGTAGAGGGGCTATCGGCCATTTCCAGCAAGCGTTCAACACCATCAGGTAAGCCCTGCAAGTTAAGCACAACTTGCTGCTCTGTCGCCAGACGCTGCAAGCGGCGCAATAAGGCCAGCAGACTGCTATCCCATGCAGCGACATTGACCTGTACAGCTAACCGCTCTGGTAGACGCCCTCCTTGGCGCCATACTTCACTCAACTCAGGCTTACGCTGATCTAGAGTCCAGCTACCAACGACCTGCAGTACAGGTGCCTCACCACTGTGATCCCACTCTAATGACGCTGTCATATTCATCCGGTTATCCTTTAGCAGTGGCAAGGCAGTGTGTTATTTGCGTAGCACATCATCCATAGCGTCTGGCCACCTTAAAGCTCAACACGTAATCCGTCCACTCGCTGAAAGCCTCTTGGTAACTTATTACCACGCCGGCCGCGCTCACCTTGATAGTGTTCAAGATCGCTGAACTTAAGCGATAGAGTACGCTTACCGGCAATCAGCACCAAGTTACCTTGCGGCGGTAATATGGCAAAGTCCACCAGCAACTCTTCACGCTTAGCCGCACGATCGGTTGGAATACCAATCAGTTTGTTGCCTTTACCTTTACTCAACTGCGGCAAATCAGAAACCTTAAACACCAGTAAGCGACCTTCGTTGGTCACTGCGGCAAGCCAATCTTCCTCAAAGCTATTGAGCATTTTCGGTGGCAATACGCGCGCAGCGTTCGGTAAGGTAATTAAAGCTTTACCGGCTTTATTTTTCGCCTGCATGTCTTCGCCTTTGACCACAAAACCATAGCCAGCATCCGAGGCAATCACCATCAACTGCTCATCGCTTGGCATCAGCAAGCACTCAAAGGTCGCGCCAGCCGGCGGAGCTAATCGCCCTGATAATGGCTCGCCTTGACCGCGTGCGGCCGGCAAGGTGTGCGCGGGCAAGGAATAGCTGCGCCCGGTGCTATCAAGGAACACCACGAATTGGTTCGAGCGTCCCTGCACTGCTTGTTTAAAGCCGTCACCCGCTTTGTAAGATAAACCACTCGGATCAATATCATGACCTTTCGCACTACGCACCCAACCTTGCTCGGACATCACTACAGTGACCGGCTCAGTCGGCAGCAAATCAGTTTCTGACAAGGCTTTAGCTTCACCGCGCTCAACCAAAGGTGAGCGGCGATCATCGCCATAGGTTTTCGCATCGGCGATCAGTTCTTTGCGCACCAAATTTTTCAGTTTGGTTTCACTGCCCAGCAAACCTTGCAACTGCGCTTGCTCTTTGGCCAACTCATCTTGCTCGCCACGGATTTTCATTTCTTCAAGGCGTGCTAATTGGCGTAAACGTGTATCGAGAATGTAATCAGCCTGAATCTCGGTGATGCCAAAGCGTTGCATCAGTACAGGCTTCGGATGATCTTCACTGCGGATGATCTCAATCACTTCATCCATATTTAGAAAGGCAATCAACAAGCCTTCTAATAAGTGCAGGCGTTTTTCCACCCGATCAAGACGGAACTGCAGACGTTTGCGTACAGTTTCCACGCGAAACACCAACCACTCAACCAGCAAGCTGCGCAAGTCTTTGACTTGCGGACGACCATCAAGACCAATCACATTAGTGTTGACCCGATAACTCGACTCTAAATCGGTGGTGGCAAATAGGTGCTGCATCAACTCCGCTGGGTCGACACGATTGGAGCGCGGAATAATCACAATGCGACAAGGGTTTTCGTGATCTGACTCATCGCGCAGATCAGCCACCATCGGCAGCTTTTTCGCCTGCATTTGTGCAGCGATTTGCTCGATCACCTTCGCCCCAGAGACTTGGTGTGGCAATGCCGTGACCACCACATCACCATCATCGACACGGTAAATTGCACGCATGCGCACAGAACCACGGCCGGTTTGATAGATTTTTAGAATATCCGCGCGCGGGGTAATGATTTCCGCATCGGTTGGATAATCAGGGCCTTGAATATGCTCACAAATATCTTCCAAGGTGGCTTTGGGCTGATCCAACAACAGTACGCAGGCCGCGGCTACTTCACGCAGGTTATGCGGCGGCACATCGGTGGCCATACCCACGGCAATCCCTGTGGTGCCATTGAGTAACAAATTCGGCAAGCGCGCAGGCAACACCGCAGGCTCATTCATAGTGCCGTCAAAGTTTGGAATCCAATCAACCGTGCCTTGGCCTAACTCAGTTAGCAGTACTTCTGAATAACGGGCTAAACGTGCTTCGGTATAACGCATCGCAGCAAAGGATTTCGGATCATCTGGCGCACCCCAGTTGCCCTGCCCGTCGACTAACGGATAACGATAGCTAAACGGTTGCGCCATCAACACCATCGCTTCATAGCAAGCGCTGTCACCGTGTGGGTGGAACTTACCTAACACGTCACCAACGGTACGTGCCGATTTTTTATGCTTAGAGTCAGCGTCTAATCCCAGCTCACTCATGGCATAGACAATGCGGCGCTGCACTGGTTTTAGTCCATCACCAATGTGCGGCAAAGCGCGATCCATGATCACGTACATGGAGTAATTTAAATAGGCTTGCTCGGTAAACTCGGCCATCGAGCGGCGCTCAACGCCCTCAAGGCTTAAATCAACAAGTTGTGTCATGCATCGCCTCTATCGAATAATTGTGTAGTCAAAACAGCAGTCATTGGGGCTAAGCAGCGCATTAAACTTGCACCTCAGCCAAATCACCTTTGCTTTCTAGCCAAGCTTTACGGTCGCTGGCACGCTTTTTCGCCAACAGCATATCCATCAGTTCTTGCGTACCGTTGTAATCATCGAGGGTCAACTGCACTAAGCGACGGGTATTAGGGTCCATAGTGGTTTCACGCAACTGCGGCGGGTTCATCTCACCCAGACCTTTAAAGCGTGTGACCTGTGGTTTGCCGCGCTTTTTCTCGGTTTGCAGACGCTCAAGAATGCTATTGAGTTCATCCTCGTCCAGCGCATAATGCACCTCTTTACCAATATCCACGCGGTACAGCGGCGGCATTGCGACATAGATATGTCCTGCTTCGACCAAAGGTCGGAAGTGGCGCATAAACAAAGCACAAAGCAGTGTGGCAATGTGCAAACCATCGGAGTCGGCATCCGCCAAAATACAGATTTTTCCGTAGCGCAACTGGCTAATATCCGCAGAACCTGGATCCACACCAATCGCCACAGCGATGTCGTGCACCTCTTGTGAGCCCAGCACCACGCTGCCATCAACTTCCCAAGTGTTAAGAATTTTGCCGCGCAAAGGCATAATCGCTTGAAACTCTTTATCGCGCGCTTGTTTAGCACTGCCGCCAGCCGAGTCCCCTTCCACTAAAAATAACTCGCCGCGCATCGGATCTTGGCCTGCGCAATCAGCAAGTTTGCCCGGCAGCGCTGGCCCCTGGGTGATGCGTTTGCGCTCAACCTTGCGACCTGCTTTTAAACGTCGCCCCGCATGGCTGATAGCCAGTTCGGCTAGCTGCAAGCCCAGTTCTGAGTTGGCATTGAGCCATAAGCTGAAGGCATCTTTGACTACGCCAGCCACAAAACCTGCGGCAGTGCGTGAAGATAAGCGCTCTTTAGTTTGTCCAGAAAACTGCGGTTCCTGCATTTTCATCGACAAGACAAAGCTAATGCGCTCCCAAATGTCTTCAGGTGCAAGCTTGACGCCGCGTGGCAGCAAGTTACGGAACTCACAAAAATCTCTTAACGCATCCAATAAGCCTTGGCGAAAGCCATTGACGTGAGTGCCGCCTTGCGCAGTTGGAATCAAGTTAACATAGCTCTCTTGAATCAACTCACCGCCTTCAGGCAGCCACAATACCGCCCAATCCACTCGCTCAGTTTTAGCGACAAACTGCCCACAAAACGGCTCTTCCGGCAGGCTAATAAACTCAGCCACAGCATCGGTTAGATAAGAGCGCAGACCATCTTCATAAAACCAAGTGATCTGTTCACTGCTGTTTTTGTCTTCAAACTTAACCGTCAGCCCTGGGCACAACACCGCCTTAGCTTTTAAAATATGCTTAAGACGACTGACCGAAAACTTAGCGGTATCAAAATATTTGGGATCAGGCCAAAAACGAATACTGGTACCGCTATTGCGCTTACCAACTGTACCTATGACCTCAAGTTCGCTGGCTTTAAAACCATCACGAAAGGTCATTTGGTGTTCTTGACCGTCACGGCGCACACGCACTTCTACTAGCGTTGACAGTGCGTTGACGACAGAAATACCGACACCGTGCAAGCCACCGGAAAACTCATAGTTTTTACTGGAAAATTTACCACCGGCATGCAAACGGGTAAAAATTAACTCGACCCCAGGAATACCTTCTTCTGGGTGAATATCCACTGGCATGCCCCGTCCATCATCAATCACCTCAAGGGATTGATCGGTGTGCAAAATAACCTGCACATTGCGCGCATGCCCTGCCAGCGCCTCATCGACACTGTTATCAATCACTTCTTGGGCGAGATGGTTTGGGCGCGTGGTATCGGTGTACATTCCAGGGCGTTTGCGCACCGGATCTAACCCAGATAGAACCTCAATGGCATCAGCGGTATAGGTCGAATTAGTCATGGGTAATATGATTACTCAAAAGCAGAAAGATCAAGTTTTTGCAGGGTTGAAGCATCAACACCAACAAAAGCAAACAATTCAGGAAAATGCTCAGCAAAACGCTGAAAACCGTGGTCGCCGCCCTGTTCAACGTGTACAGAGCAGCCGTGATAATACTGTTCAGCCAAACAGTAGTCTAGCGTTTCATCACCGCTTTGCAACCAGATACAAAAACGCTCAGCATCCTCAGGTGGCGCAACTTCTAATGCAGCCAGTCCATGCAAATGCGACTCGGTAAGCTGCCAGCGCTCACCACTATAAAGGTTTTCTTGTTCAGTAAAGAAACCGTCAAACAGATGATGAGGACGTACGGCTGGATTAATCAGCAAAGCTTTTAAATGATGCTGTTGCGCTAAGTAGGTGGCGTAATAACCACCCAAGGAGCTACCCACCAGCACTGGCTGCTCAAGCTGCTCGATGGCGGCTTGTAGCTGAGCCACCGCCCGCTCTGGATGATGATGCAGTTCAGGTATCAACAACTGCTCTTCAGGCAAGCCAAGCTGCAGCCAAGCATGGCGCAACTGCTGTGCTTTCAGCGAAGCGGATGAACTATTAAAACCATGAATGTAAACAACAGATGGACTATTACGCATAAAAAAACTACACACTAAATACAGCGGATTAGAATACCACCATGTCTCAATAAGTGCGCAGCCAGTCCTTTAAACAGCAAAGTTTCTCCTGCGCGCGCACGCCTCAGTAGCCCTTAATGCTGTAATCGATTTCAAAATCAATGTCCTCGACCCGTGACACCGCAGTTTGCAGTTGGCCATCATCATATAAGCGCAACCACCGATAACCAGGCGCTTTATCGTCCACCGCAAAATCTTCGCTGTGCGGAGTAAACTGCACGCAAGTGGAAGGCGCCGCCAACCAACGTATACCGTCGAACTGCTGATCAACTTCTTGGTGTACGTGTCCCCAAATCACTGCTTTGACATTGTCATAACGGCTGATAATTGACAGCATATCGGCAGCATTATGCAGGCCAATCTTATCCATCCAACGACTATTAATTGGCACTGGATGGTGGTGTAAGCCAATCAGCACATGACGATCACCGGCATCCACCAAAGCCCGCTCTAAAAGAGCTAATTGGTCTTTGGCTAATTCTCCGTGCACTTTCTTTGCCACAGAGGAGTCTAGTAACACGATACGCCACGCACCAATATCATAAATAGGCTCAAGCCAGTCGGTGCCTGCGCATATTTGTTGCAGTGTTAAACGTTCGTCATGATTACCGGCAAACCAGCGCTTAGGCGCGTTCAAGGTGTTCACCATCTCAGCAAAACGCTGGTAAGACGCAATCGAGCCGTCTTGGGAGATATCACCCGTGCACAATAATAAATCAATGTTCGACTGCTCAGCGAGAACACCGCTAATCACTTGCTGCAAGCTGTCATCTGTATCCATACCTAACAAACGGCCAGCCTCATCAGCAAACAAATGACTGTCTGACAGCTGCACAAGGGTTACGTAGGGTATTTTCTTCAAGGGCTCCATCAAGCTGGCCCCTCTCCATTGATTTAGACCCGATCAATTATGCGTACAGTTATGGTATAGAGCAAATCAAACAAGGGGGCTCAGTTCACATTAAGCAGAATATCCTTTGTCCGCACAGCCCTTTGAAAACCGAGCCTAGAACAAGCTCAACTGCCTTTCGCCAAGCCTGCTGCCGGCTTATTTATCAGCACAATATTTAGCGGTCACTTTGTACTCAGAAAAGAGGGCTGCCGAAATAACGCGGATATAAGCCATCACACATTGCACCAGCTCACAGTCTGCAGATATATTCGTTTACTTAATATATGCTGCAGACTAGTGTTTTAATATCTTTGTTCTAGCCGTTGGTTTAGGAATTTTTTACTTATGTATCTACTAGGTGAGCAACCGGCATATGCCGACAAGCTAATAAATCGTCTGCAGACTATTCCTCGCCAACTACTGGAAGGCTTAGAGCCTTGCGGCGAGAATATAGAAATAAAACAAACCGACAATTTGACTGCAGATCTACCTGACAACCAACTCTTTATAATTGACAGCGGCTTAATTCATGCACTGGTTGATAACCGTCCCGTCTTTTACCTGCAAGAAGGCGACCTGCTAGGCTTACGCCAAGGGCTCGAGCTACCTGAGTGCCAATACAACAGCGAAGAAACTATTCGCTTAACACCTTACAGCCGCCGTGACGTTTTCCAACATATTGCTGCCGATGATCAACGCCAAGAGCTCTTCACTCAATACTTACTCGGCCATTCAGCATTATTCACTGATGCTTTAGCGCGCCTAAAGCAACCTGAGGTTCGTCCCTCCACAGGTTTCCAGAGCTTTGCCGCTGGCGAAGAACTGATCAATCAAGGCGACATTGCTGAGCATGTATTCATTATTATTGAAGGACACGCCGAAGCTTGGGTAAACGGTGAAAAAGTCGGCGACGTGGAAAAAGATGAGATTTTCGGCGCTATGGCGGTATTTACCGAAGAGCGTCGTACTGCCACTGTGATTGCCAGCGAACCCTGTACAGTCATGGTTATTCCTAAAGACCAATTCCTCAGCTTGATGCGCAGCAATCCTCGTATTGCTCACAGCCTTATTGAAAGCATGGCGCGACGCATTGATCTAATGAACAAAGAAATCACCCATTTGCGCAGCAAGCTAAAAAACTAAGTACCCATCTTCAGCAAGTCAACAAGCGCTCATTCGCAGCGATTGTTGACTTGTTTTCAACGCAAAGCATTCCTAGCGATCAAGACAAGCGGCAAAGCTTCCTGCATTTTTGGGCATAGACTGTTATTATTTGCCTTTTTGCAGGCAGTCCATTTCATGCTTGAAAAACTCTTTCAGTTGCAGGCCAACAACACCACCTTTCGCACCGAAGTTCTGGCAGGCACCACCACCTTCCTGACCATGGCCTACATCCTCTTTGTCAATCCGAATATGCTGGCTGAAATTGGCATGGATCACGGCGCGGTGTTTGTCGCGACTTGTTTAGCGGGCGCAATTGGTTCAGCCATTATGGGCATGATTGCCAACTACCCGATCGCTCTTGCGCCAGGCATGGGACTTAACGCCTTTTTCACTTATACCGTCGTTGGCACCATGGGCTACTCATGGCAAGTGGCTTTAGGTGCAGTGTTTATCTCAGGCTTTTTGTTTTTCGCTATGTCGATTTTCAAAATCCGCGAATGGATTATTAACAGCATTCCAATGCCGCTGCGCTCAGCCATCAGCGCGGGAATTGGTTTGTTTTTAGCGTTGATAGCGCTTAAAAATGCGGGCATTGTCATCGGCAATAAAGACACGTTAGTCACTTTAGGCGACCTCGCACAACCCGCACCTATCCTAGCGACGCTCGGTTTTGTTGTGATAGTTTCCTTAGCCTATCGACAAATTACCGGTGCGGTAATGATCGGTATCTTGCTGGTGACTGCCTTATCAATTGGCTTAGGTTTTTCTGACATCGACGGCTTTGTCAGTATGCCGCCCAGCATGCTGCCGACACTGCTGGAACTGGATATTATTGGCGCTCTCGATGTCGGTTTAGTCAGTGTTATTTTTGCTTTTTTGTTTGTCGATTTATTTGATACTTCAGGCACGTTAATTGGTGTAGCTCAACGCGCTAACTTGATCGATGCTCAAGGTAAAATGCCGCGTCTCGGTCGCGCCTTGCTGGCTGACAGTACAGCGACTATGGCCGGCGCCTGCATGGGCACATCAACCACTACAAGCTTTGTTGAGTCTGCAGCAGGTATCGCCGTCGGCGGACGCACGGGGTTAACTGCTTGCGTAGTCGCCGCACTGTTTTTACTCAGTCTGTTTTTTGCGCCTTTAGCATCTGCAATACCGGCCTATGCCACTGCGCCAGCTCTATTTTTTGTTGCGGTATTAATGACCAGCGGTTTAGCGACTATAGATTGGGACGATCTCACCGTTGCCGCGCCTGTAGTCGTTGCTGCGCTAGCTATGCCGCTGACGTTTTCAATTGCCAATGGTATCGCTTTTGGTTTTATTAGCTGGACAGCCATTAAGCTGCTCAGCGGCCGCTGGAAAGACCTCAATAGCGCCATGTGGATTTTATCCATCCTCTTTATCATTAAACTGGGTTTCTTTGCCTGATGCCACATTCTGACTATTCTCCAGACGCTTATTTGCAACAACTACAGGCTAAGAAACTACGCCTGCAAGACTTACTCAGTGAGTTTAATGCGCCAGAGCCGCAGGTTTTTGCCTCTGCCGAGCAGCACTACCGTCTACGCGCTGAGTTCCGTTTGTGGCGCGAAGGTGATCAGCGTTTTTATGCGATGTTTGCTCCCGGCGATAACCGCACGCCTATTTTTGTTGAGAATTTCCCGATTGCCAGCGAGCGCATCAATCAGCTGATGCCACGCTTAAAAGAAGCATGGAGCAACAACCAAGCGCTATCTGAGCGACTGTTTCAAGTCGAGTTTTTAACGACTTTGTCAGGTGAAGCGCTGATTACTTTGTGCTATCACCGCCCTCTGGATGAGGCATGGCAAGTCGTAGCGGAACAACTGGCAGCAGATTTGCAGGTGAGTATTATCGGTCGTTCACGCGGCAAGCGTACGGTGATTGGCCGCGACTATGTCACCGAAGAACTGACTGTAGGTGGACGTGTATTCACTTACCGGCAACCAGAAGGTGCCTTTACTCAGCCCAATGGCGCAGTCAATACACACATGCTGAACTGGGCCTACGAGACACTCGGTGAGCAAGAGAATGATTTACTCGAACTGTATTGCGGTAATGGTAATTTCACTCTGCCGCTATCGACCCGAGTACCTAAGGTATTAGCCACAGAAATCAGTAAAAGCTCGGTGAATGCCGCCTTAGCAAACTTAGCCGATAATCAGATCGACAATATCGAGTTGGTGCGTTTGTCGGCTGAAGAGCTCACGCAGGCATTGAATGGCGTACGCGAGTTTCGTCGCTTAGCCAATATTGATTTGGACAATTACAAGTTTGGTACAGTGTTTGTTGATCCACCACGCGCGGGTATGGATAGCGATACCTGCGAGTTGGTGCGCCGTTTTGATAGGGTTTTGTATATTTCCTGCAACCCAGAAACGCTAGCGCAAAATATTCGCCAGCTCAGTGATACCCATCGTATTGCCAAATGCGCACTATTTGATCAGTTCCCATGGACCGACCACATGGAAAGTGGCGTGTTACTCAAGCGTAAATAGCTCCGCCACTGCACTTTTATGCAAGCGGGGGGTAGGAGCGGGTCATACCCGCGATCGCAACACAGCCGTGCATCGGCTTAACACATACAGGTCTGCTAGTGTTCTTGATAGCACTGACTAGCCGCTGCGTTGGTAATTGAGAGTTTTGCCGTTCACAAGTAATTAAGCCCTAAGCGGGCTCAATTACGGCGCTACGCCATCCATGTCTACGCTTGTCGCAGCAACAGCACCCGCTGCTGTTAAGCATTGGTGTTGCTTGCCAAACCTTGGGAGCGCGGGCCGCTGGCCCGCAACACCTGAGCATGAATGTTGTCTGCTCGATTTTACAGATTAGGCGTCCATGTCATACCGAGCAAAACGGTGAAGCGATCTTCGCGGTAACCATAACTTTCACCATCGTAACTATACATCGCACGTGTATAACCTTTATCAAAGATATTGGCTAAACGCAGATCAACACCTAGATCTTGGGTTGCTTGCCAGCTGCCACGTACATCCATAGTGCCAAAACCGGCGATTTGTTGATTGTTCTTCGCGTCATTAAAGCTTTTGCTCGCCAAGCGCCAAGTACCACCAACACCAAATGCACCGAACTGCTTATCTAGGTCATAACTTAGAGTACGTTTAGCGATTCGCGGTAACTGGTGCCCTGTTTTGCGATCACGCGAATCTACCAAACTCAGGTTTAACGCGCCCTGCGCTGCAAATACCTCGTGCTGCAAAGACGCCTCAAAGCCATTGATACGCGCCTCTACATTTCGCAAATCATTATTTGCCTGATATTGGATCTGATCGCGAATTTTAGTCTGATAAATAGATGTTTCTAAACGTACGGTATCGGCTAACTGGCTACGCAGCTGTAATTCATAACTTTTCGACTTTTCAGCTTTTAAGTTTGGATTGCCATACATTGGGTAATATAGGTCATTAAAGGTTGGTGCTCTAAAACCTTCAGCGTAAGACAAAACAAACTCGTTACTTTGCCCTACAGGCAAACTTAAGGCCGCATTCCAAGTATTCTCACTACCAAACTGTTGGTTTTTGTCATGACGCAAACCTAATTCGGTACCGAACACTTCACCTTTATAACTGTGCTGAATAAAAACGGCTTGATTCCAACGACTGTCTTTTTCATAGTCTTCTGTGCTGTGTAATTTATCTTTAGTGTAGTCAACGCCTGCTAACACAGTGTGCTGTGTATTGAGCGAAAATGTATTTAACCAAGCCACTGAATCGCGATAGGTGTCAAAGTCATCCCGTCCAGCAAACAGCTTATCGTAGGAGCTGGCTTTATCTTCGCTATGACCCAGCTCTAAGCGACTGGTTAGCTGTTCATTCGCTTGCAATTCAGCAAATACGGAGGTGCTGCTTACAGCATATTCATCATAAGGCTGCGCTGCAAAACTGGTAAAGGTATTCATATCAAATCGGCCAAACGGATTGTCATACTCCGTCTTACCGCGCTGATCTAATACGTTGACGCCAGCACTGAACTGCTCGTTAAACACATGCGACAGACTAAAGCTAATCGCTTTATTGCGATATGCATCGTGGTCTGCATCAGAGCTATAGGAGTTATGCGTACGATCAAAACCAGTCATTTCATCCAAACTAGCACTTAGGTTAAAGCGCGTATTCTCATCACCGCCAGAAACACCAGCACTACGCTCCCACACACCTTTATTACCTGCTGCTAGGCGTACACGACCTTGCAAACCTTCGCCTGCGCTACGTCGAGTAAAGATTTGAATAACACCACCGATCGCATCAGAACCATACACAGCAGAGCGCGCGCCGCGTAATACTTCTACACGCTCAATCTGTTCTAGGTTCAAATGTTGTAGACTCGCACCGCCTGATGAAGCAGAGCCAACGCGCACACCATCAATCAGCACTAAGGTCTGCGCTGTTTTAGTACCGCGAATAAAGACCCCTGTCGTGCTACCACGTCCACCTGATGGCTGAATCTGTACACCCGGTACACGACCCAATAAGTCAGCTACGTTAACCGGCTGCAAACGATCAATATCAGCACGGGTAAAGACTGTCACAGCTGCGGTGGAGTCTTTACGCTCTTCAGCGGTACGGTTGGCAGTAATAACTGTCTCAGAGAGCTTAATTGCTTCTTCAGTTTTATCAGCTGCATACAAGTGAGCTGCAGGCAACAGCGCTACAGCAAGCGCAAGGCGGGACAATTTCATTTAGGTTAAATCCTCAAAAATAAAAACACTTTTGAGGAGGGCAGAAACAAGCGCTTGCGCCGAAATGCTAGACGGCAGGCAGCACTTGACGGTGAAGCCCTCCGCAACACCCGTCGAAATCCATAAGGCAGGTCTACGGGCTAACGAATTAATCTGTTCACCTTCCCAGCATTTAAGCCAGTGGTTATCGAACAAACGTGCGCACTCAAGCGCGTCGCTTACCGTTGCGGGGGCAGCGTAAGTAGGCAGAACCTCTTAACTTCCCTTTTCAGGCTGGGATAATCCAGCACACCTTACAGAATCAAAGTGCGCGAACAATAAACGCCCCTGTGCAAAGGGTCAAGCTTTAGGCAAAACCCAAGCATCGCAAAAACCTTAAACCACCACTGCCCGACCATAATCAGTCTAGGTAAAGTGGGTTACTTACAGGGATTCACAGGGCAGATTTTGTGTCGACTCGATTGGCTAAAACACTAATATTCAAGCGAGTGTGGTGTTGCGAATCTGACCGGCGCGGCAATGGGTAGCGCTGCACCCGAATTAGGTTCAGGGTGAGTTCGGTGAAGAAAACGGTGATAGGACTATGCGTACAGGGAGTGCAATCGCGGGCATAGCCCGCTCGTACAATATTTGGCTCGTACAGTGGCGCGCGAGTACAAAGAGTGTAGCCAGCGCGATCAAGCTAAACGCTGTTGCACTGCTTGCAAAATCCCTGCAGCATCTAGACCGCATTCAGCCAGCATTTGTGCAGGCTGTGCATGTTCCACATACAGATCAGGCAAGCCGAGTTGCAATAACGGCACGTTCAGTTGCTTGGCGGCTAAAAACTCACCAACAGCACTGCCAGCACCACCCATGACCGCATTTTCTTCAATAGTGACAAACAAGCTATGCTCGGCCGCCAAACGTTTAATCAACGCTTCATCAAGCGGTTTAACGAAGCGCATATCCACGACAGTCGCATCCAGTTGCTCTGCCGCTTCTAAAGCTGCCACCAACTGCACACCAAACACCAAGAAAGCCACACCCTGGCCTTCACGGCGCACTACGCCTTTACCCAGTGGCACAGCGTCTAAACTTGCACTGATTTCGGCATTTGGGCCAGTACCGCGTGGATAACGCACGGCAGCAGGACCCACATGGTGATAACCGGTATTTAATAACAAACGTAATTCGCTTTCATCACTGGGCGTCATCACCACCATCTTGGGGATACAACGCAAGTAAGAAAGGTCAAAACTACCCGCATGAGTCGGACCATCTTCACCGACTAAACCCGCGCGATCCACAGCAAACAAGACATCTAAGTCTTGTACCGCCACATCATGGATCAGCTGATCATAGGCACGCTGCAAAAACGTTGAATAAATCGCCACGACCGGCTTAGCCCCTTCACAGGCCATACCCGCGGCCAAGGTCACCGCGTGCTGCTCGGCAATCGCCACATCAAAGTAACGCTGAGGATACTGCTCACTGAAAGCAATCATATCCGAGCCTTCTTTCATCGCTGGGGTAATCCCCAGCAGGCGTTCATCTTGCGCAGCCATATCACACAGCCACTGGCCAAATACGCCAGCATAACGCGGACCACCGGGTTTACTAGGTGCAGCCGCTTTTTTGGTCATCGCATGATAAGCAATAGGGTCAAGCTCCGCTGGCGCAAAGCCTTTACCTTTTTTAGTCACCACATGCAGAAACTGCGGACCTTCCAGCTCACGCATATTGCGCAACGTGGTCAACAGCGTTGGCAAATCATGCCCGTCGATTGGGCCAATATAATTCCAACCCAATTCTTCAAACATGATGCCCGGAGCAAATATACCTTTAGCATGCTCTTCAGTTTTGCGGGCGATTTCCCAAGCACCTGGCAAGCGCGAAAGAATTTTCTTACTGCCTTCACGCATGGTTGCATAAGTGCGACTGGTGAGGATTTTTGCGAGGTGATTGGACAAGCCACCGACGTTATTTGAGATCGACATGTCGTTATCATTAAGAATAACCAACATATCCGCGCCTGTTTCAGGCGCATGATTAAGTGCTTCAAACGCCATGCCTGCGGTCATTGCACCATCACCAATCACCGCAACGCTTTTACGGCCACTGCCTTGTAGCTTTGCGGCAATCGCCATGCCTAACGCGGCACTGATTGAAGTACTGGAGTGGCCAACACCAAAAGTATCGTACTCGCTTTCACAACGGCGCGGGAATGCAGCAATGCCATCTTTCTGGCGCAAACTGAGCATCTGCTCACGGCGACCGGTCAAAATTTTATGCGGATAGGCTTGATGACCCACGTCCCAAACCAGACGATCATCGGGCGTATCAAACACATAATGCAAAGCCACGGTTAATTCAATAACGCCTAAGCCCGCAGCAAAATGCCCACCGGTCTGTCCCACGCTCCACAATAAAAATAAGCGCAACTCATCGGCCAAAGTTACCAATTCAGCTTCAGATAGACGGCGCAATTCTTTCGGCGTTAGCGCACGGTCTAACAACGGAGTATTTGGGCGTTCAGCAGGGATTTCATGAAAAGTCGTAGGCATTGAACTGTCGCGTTAATTCATAAAGAGGATGAAGTTTACCTTAAAGCGTGCAAAGTCCACAGTGCTGCAATGTCTAATCACGGATTTAGTCGTTTTATCTAGCTTTTAATCCGCACTTATCTGCCCATCCACTCAAGTCTGCTAAAGTAGCGCTGAGTTTTAAGTCAGGCAAAAACCCTAAACACGCAGCAGGTTAAACCATGATTGCAAGCATGTTGTTAAATGAAACCACGTTGATGTGGGGCTGGTTAATCTATGGCCCGATCCTGTTTTATGCGATCTGCCGTGCACCTTGGGTTGAACTGTTTAGTGACAGCCGCCGCCAACACTTATTGTTTGGCACTGTGTTGGTGCTATGTGCGCTGTGGCTGCTCAGGCGCGACTTCCCCAGTGGTCTATCCTTTCATTTTATTGGCATGACTGCGGTCACTTTACTGCTTGATTGGCCACTGGCGATTCTAGCTGGCTTTATCGCACAACTGGCGCTATTAGCTCTAGGCAAACAAGAGTTAAGCGTACTCGGCAGCAACGGCCTATTGTTAATTATTCTTCCTGTTTTGATTGCCCACTGCTGCGCCAAAGGCATTGAGCGTTTACAACCCAGAAACTTATTTATGTACATCTTTTTTTCTGGCTTTTTCCCTGCAGCCTTAACCGCCGTACTCTGTATTATCAGCGCCGCACTTTTGCTGTGGGGCAATGGAATTTATGAGTTCCCACCTGAACTGGAAGACTTTTTTGGCATGCTGCTACTGGTGGCTTTCCCCGAAGCCTTTATTAATGGCGTAGCGGTCACCGCCTTTGTTGTGTTTAAACCCGAATGGTTAGAAACCTTTAATTACAGCCGCTATTTACAAGCACCATGGAAAGATGAGCGCGACTGATAACAACAAAGCACTCTGCTACTGATCGAGTAAGGAATACAGGATGAAACTTTTGATAACCGGCGGTGCGGGCTTTATTGGCTCTGCAGTGATTCGTCATATCATTCAACACACGCAAGACTCTGTGGTGAACATCGATAAACTCACTTACGCTGGCAACCTCGAGTCACTCAGCGCAGTCAGTGCCAGTGCGCGTTATCGTTTTGAACAGGTCGATATCTGCGACAGAGCGGCGCTAGATCAAGTATTTTCTGAGCACCAACCTGATGCGGTGATGCATCTTGCCGCCGAGTCTCACGTTGATCGCTCAATTGATGGTCCAGCGGAGTTCATTCAAACCAATATTGTTGGCACCTATCAGCTACTCGAAGCAGCGCGCGCCTATTGGAATAGCCTCGACAATCAGCGCAAACAGGCTTTTCGCTTCCACCACATCAGCACCGACGAAGTGTACGGCGATCTGCCACATCCCAATGATGAGAATTCTGTAGATCGGGCTTCAGCCC